>JAABUQ010000487.1_pt1 | contig 91609 bp, 69 predicted proteins | sample 5560001 | NCBI WGS metagenome assembly JAABUQ01 (sample SAMN10711888, study PRJNA513371) | rock metagenome | isolation source: Antarctica rocks | place: Antarctica: Victoria Land, Finger Mt nord | collected 2015-12-18
AGCAAAACTGCCTTGAACCGGTTAATTTATCATATTCAAGATGATATTTTTAACCTGGCATTACGGATGCTTGGCAAACCGGAAGATTCCCGCGATGCAACACAAGAGATATTGCTTAAAATTGTCACCCACCTTAGCGGTTTTAGAGGTGAAAGTAATTTTCGAACCTGGTACTATCGCATTGCCTGTAATTATTTGTTGAATTATCGTCAAAAGCTTGGCTATAATAAAAATATTTCTTTCGACGAATTAGGGTCAATCCTGGAAAGTGGTCTTTCGGAAATGAGTTTTCAGGATGAACAGGAAAAACGATTGTTAACCGAAAAGGTTAAAACAGCGTGTACCATAGGTATCCTTCAATGTCTTACAGAAGAAGCAAGGCTAGTGTACGTTTTGGGAGAAATATTGCAAATAAATAGTGTTACCGGAAGCAAATTGTTGGGCATGAACGAAGCCAACTTTAGACAATTATTGTCCCGTTCGAGAAAAAAGATCACCTCATTTACTCAAAGCTATTGCGGTATTGTAAACCCAAACGCAAAATGCTCCTGTGCAAAGGCCGTTACCCGTGCAGTAAATGCAGGTTTTATCGATTTAAAGGATCCGACCCTCGCCATAAGTCGAAATAATGTTGTCCTGAAAAGCAAACTGGACATGCTCGTGGACCGAACAAAAGGACTTTTTCAGAATACCCCATCTTTTGCTGCCCCCGAAGAGATATGGCTTGAGGTGAAAAGTTTGTTGGAAACAAATTAAATCTTGGAAGAAAGGACAGGTTGCCAATTACTTTGAATTAGGTTGAGCTAACGTGCTTTGAGTTTTTTTGAAGAAATGAAGAATTATTTGATTAAAGTGTTTTTTGGGAGAGTGTAAAATAATAAACTGTGTCAAAGTGTAGATAATTACCTTTAACATAGTTTAAGATGAAGCAAGAAGAATCGCCCTTAGGGTACGAGCAAATGAAGAAGAAAGCCCTTGAGCAGTTGCGATCGGGCAAATCATTGTATGGCAAGGATGGCGCATTCGCGCCTTTGCTGAAAAGCATCCTTGATGCAGCGTTGGAAGCAGAACTGGAAAGCCATTTGGACGAGGTTGAAAGAAGTTCGGGCAACCGGAAGAATGGCAAACCAGTAAGGATGTACGCACTTCTGATGGTACAATTTCGGTTAATACACCCCGTGACCTTTTGAGCCGGAACTGATCCGTAAACGGGAAACGATATTGGCAGAAAGCCTTGAACCAAAGATCATAGGCATGTATGGTTTGGGCATGAGCTTTCATGATATCTCCAGGCACATCAAGGATATGTATGATACAAATATCAGCCACAGTACCTTATCTGCTATTACAGACAAGATCATACCTGAAGTAAAAGTAATGGCAGTCACGGCCGTTTGAGGAGTTGTATACGATCGTATGGCTGGATGCCATGCACTATAAGGTTAAGGAAGACCACCGGATGGTATCGCATGCTGTTTACAATATCCTGGGTATAAACCGTCATGGGCATAAGGAGTTATTAGGGATGTATGTTGCTCAGGGCGAGTGTGCCAATTTTTGGTTGAGTGTGCTTACCGACCTGCAGGACCGTGGCGTAAAGGACATCCTGATCGCCTGTATAGATAACCTGAGCGGCTTCCCGCAAGCCATCAACACCGTCTTTCCTCAAACCGGGATACAAGCCTGCATAGTTCATCAGATCCGCAACAGCCTGAAGTACGTGGCCTCCAAAGACCAGAAAGCATTTATGAAAGACCTTAAGCCGGTTTACCAGGCCGAAACATTGGATCTGGCTGAACTGCGCTTAGACGGGCTGGAAGAAAAGTGGGGCAAGAAATATGAAAAGGTGCTGGAGTCCTGGCGCAACAACTGGTCAAAGCCCACTACCTATTTCCGCTACGGTGCAGTCATCCGTAGCTGATCTACACCACAAATGCCATTGAAGGTTTTCACCGTCAGGTCAGAAAAGTGACCAAAACGAAAGGTGGTTTTACCTCTGATATGGCGCTGTTAAAACTGATCTACCTGGTCCATAACAACATTAAAGAAAAATGGACGATGCCACTGGCCAACTGGGCCATGACCGCCCAAAAATTGGCGATTTGGTTTCCCGGAAGAATGGTATTAGATTTGAACCCGTAAGTCATGTCCATGCGGATCCCCTGGGGCTCGCATGGACATGACACAGTTTATTTTACAGACCCCTTTATCAGAAAAATTTATAATGCTTCTTTTGTACCTATAAATCCTGTTTCTATATTTTTATGTGATAAAAGAAGCATTGGAATTCCGTGTTTTTATATGCTTCTTTTATCGCTTTTTAATTGCGTTTAAACGGTGCCTCAATGAATTTTTATTAAACAGGGTACAGCAGGCAAGTAGTCTGTTTTAACAATGTTTAAAAGCCCTTGAAAGCTAACCTGTAGCTGTAAATCAAATTTATCAGATGAAAAAAATAATTATTGCTATTCTTATCGTGCTAACTTCGGCCTCCTTTGCACAGAACACAAGCAAGATAACGGAACCGGTTGAATGGGTAAACCCATTAATGGGAACCGATTCAAAATTTGCATTGTCCAACGGTAATACTTATCCTACCATTGCCCTGCCTTGGGGAATGAATTTTTGGACACCGCAAACCGGTGGGATGGGTGATGGCTGGCAATACCAATATGCAGCCGATAAAATAAACGGGTTTAAACAAACGCATCAACCTTCGCCTTGGATGAATGATTACGGGCAATTTGCGATTATGCCGGTAACAGACCATATTAAAGTGATGCTGAAAAGCCGGGCAAGCTGGTTTTCACATAAAGCAGAAATTGTTAAACCGTATTACTATAAGGTTTACCTTGCTGATTATAACATAACTGCTGAATTGACACCTACTGAACGCTCCGCACAATTCAGGTTTACTTATCCCCAGAGCGATACCTCCTCTATTGTGATCGATGCTTTTGACAAAGGATCATATATTAAGGTTATCCCGGGCGAAAGAAAAATTGTGGGTTATTCTACCAAATTTGCCCGTGGGCCGTTAAAGAATTTTAAAAATTACTTTGTTATTTATACCGATAAGGCCATAACGCTGGCGCAAGTATATAACGATACTACTTTAAGCAGCAAGTTGGAATTAGCAGCCAACCATGTAAGCGCAGTTATTGGGTTCAAAACAAATAAAGGCGAACAGGTGCATGTGCGCGTAGCCTCTTCATTTATCAGCGAAGAGCAGGCAGAGATCAATTTAAAGCGCGAGCTAAGTAATGACAGCTTTGAGGCAACGGAACAAAAAGCGAAAGCTGTATGGAGCAAAACACTAAGCCGTTTAGTTGTTGAAGGCGGTTCTGTTGATCAGACCCGTACATTTTATTCCTGCCTGTACCGTATGCTGTTTTTTCCAAATAAGCTTTACGAGATCAATGCCGGAAATAAGATTGTGCATTGGAGCCCTTATACCGGTAATATCGAACCAGGCTATATGTTTGCCGGTACAGGTTTTTGGGATACGTTTAGAGCCTTATATCCATTCTTAAACCTGGTTTATCCTTCTATCAATAAAGAAATGCAGGCAGGGTTGATCAACGCTTATAAGGAAGGCGGGTGGCTGCCGGAATGGTCAAGCCCGGGATATTCAGATATTATGATCGGCAATAATTCAGCTTCAGTAGTATCCGATGCTTACATTAAAGGCTTAAGGGGTTACGATATTGAAACGCTTTACCAGGCTTTATTACATGGTGCCAACAATGAAGGGCCAAGAGCTACCGGCCGCAAGGGCGTTGAATATTATAATACATTAGGGTATGTACCTCATGATGTAAGGATTGGTGAAAACGCAGCCCGCACGCTGGAATATGCCTATGATGATTTTTCTATTTACCAGTTGGGTAAAGCGTTAAATAAACCTGCTTCCGAAATTGACATCTATAGGAAGCGCAGCATGAACTATAAAAATGTGTTCGACCCGTCAACAAATTTTATGCGTGGCAAAAATAAGGACGGAAGTTTTGAAACGCCGTTTGATCCATATAGATGGGGTGGGTCATTTATTGAAGGCAATAGCTGGCATTATACTTGGTCGGTGTTTCATGATGTACAGGGATTAGTGAATTTAATGGGTGGCAATGAAAGGTTTGTTGCAAAACTTGATTCCGTATTTTCCGCTCCTCCTACATTTGCAAAAAAAAATTTCAGAGGTGGCGTTATTCATGAAATGCGTGAAATGCAGGTGATGAATATGGGGCAATATGCGCATGGCAACCAACCTATCCAGCACATGATTTATTTGTATAATTATGGTGGTGCCCCTTATAAAACTCAGTATTGGGTGCGTGAAGCCATGGACAGGCTTTATAAAGCGACTCCTGACGGTTATTGCGGTGATGAAGATAACGGGCAAACATCAGCCTGGTATGTTTTCTCCGCCATGGGATTTTATCCGGTTACGCCGGCAACAGACCAGTATGTATTAGGCGCGCCATTGTTTAAAAAGGCGACTATCACGTTGGAGAACGGAAAACAAGTAGTTATTAATGCGTCTGCCAATAATGATAAAAACCGTTATGTTCAATCCTTACAAATAAATGGACAGTCCTATCCTAAAAATTGGATTAGCCATAGTGGATTGCAAAAAGGAGCTGTGTTAAATTTTGATATGACGGCGAGCCCTAATAAAGTAAGAGGATCAAATGCAAGTGATTATCCATATTCTTTATCTACTGAAAAATAGCAATGCCTGAAGTCATCAGATGATTTGTCAATTACCGAAGTGATATATGAAATTTGCTTTTTTACTCTCCATACTGTTATTCGTTTCTGCTTCCGGTTATACCCAAAGTAATAGCCAGGATTCTTTGACCTCACAAAAACCAATAGATACTGTCAAGGAGGATTTTTCAGATGATTGGGCAACTTTATCACGTTATCAGGAAGAAAACAAGTTATTGGGGAAACCTAAGCGTGGTGAAAAGCGGGTTGTGTTTTTAGGCAGTTCGATTTTTGAGCGCTGGAAGCTACTCATGCCTGAGTTTTTTAATAACAAACCTTATTTAGACCGTGGCATTAGTGGTCAGATTTCTCCTCAACTGCTTGTTCGTTTCAAACAAGATGTAATTGACCTGCATCCGAAAGTGGTGATCATCCTTGCCGGCAGTAATGATATTGCCGCTAATCATGGGCATATTACCAATCAAACCATTATGGATAACATTGATATAATGGTTGAACTGGCAAAGCTTCACCATATTAGAGTTATCTTATGTGCTTGCCTGCCTGTTTATGATTATCCCTGGCGAAAAGGGTTACAGCCAGCCGGTAAGATCATGGCATTAAACGGGCTGATTAAAGATTATGTCAGATCTAAAAGGCTTGTCCTGCTGGATTATTTTACGCCCTTTGCCGATGAACGTAACGGCCAGAAAGCAGAGCTGACCACAGATGGTGTACACCCAAATGAGGCTGGCTATCACATTATGGCCAGTATTACAGAGGAGGCTATCCACAAGATCATCAACTGATAGCATAATGTTAGAGCCTTTTAAGTTAAATATTGAAAAGATTATAATGCTTCTTTTACTAACAAAAAAGTAAATGTTTGTATTTCATTCTTAAAGAAACAGAAAGAGTAATGTTTTTTATAGGATAAAAGAAGCATAGAAATAAATTGAACAAAATTCAAACTGATAGGATAAGCTGAAGCATCATGAAATCAAATCATCAAATCAGCCGCTTAGGGTTAGCAATGATATTCTTATGGCCTTTTAACAGTATAAAAAGACACAGGAAGTTGATCATTTTTAGGTGATAAAAGAAGTATAAAAAATAGGTTGATTTAAATTTAAACAGCTTCTAATAACACTATCTTAAAAACCATTATATGTCTCAAAAAGCAGCATTTACAGAAAAAAGATTCATCGTGGCCTTTGTTTCTGTCACTTCCTTGTTTCTGATATGGGGTGTTTTGCACTCGATGAGCGATGTACTGAACAAGCACTTTCAGGATGTGCTGAACCTGTCTAAATCTAAGTCAGGATTGATGATCCAGCTGTCTGTATTCGGGGCCTATTTTGTGATGAGCATTCCGGCAGGCTACTTCCTTAAAAAATTCGGTTACAGACCCGGGGTACTATTAGGCCTGTCGTTATTTGCGGTTGGTGTATTTTTATTTGTTCCTGCCGCCAATGCCGAGCCCTTTAATTTTTTCAGGGTCGCGTTGTTCATCATGGGTTGCGGTATGGCAACGTTAGAAACTGTAGCACATCCCTTTGCAGCAGCCCTGGGTGACCAGCGTACCAGCGACCAGCGAATCAATTTTTCACAGCCATTTAACGCTGTCGGCACTATCATAGGCCCTGCAATTGGATCATATTTTCTGCTGCGTGCAACAAGTGCTCACTCGACAGATCTTTCTTCGGTTAAAACACTTTATATTGCTATTGGCTGTGTCATTGTGTTTATTGGTATTGTGTTTTTGTTTTTAAAAGTGCCGGTACTCACAGATTATCATGGTTCGGTATCGGATATAGCCGCAGTAAACGTTGATGCATCACCTTTAAAACAACTTTACCAGCACAGCTATTTTGTATGGGCTGTAATAGCGCAATTTTTTAATGTTGCCGCACAGGCCGGAACATGGGCTTTTTTATCAATTACGGGCATGACGTCATGGGTTTCAGCAATCAGACTGCCGGCAATTACATGATTGTTTTTATGGCAATGATGGCGGCAGGGCGGTTTGTCGGAACCTATCTGATGCGTTTTATTGAGCCCCATAAATTATTGGCGGCCTTTGCCTGCTGTAACATATTCATGTGTTTGATAGTAACGCAAAGTTTAGGATGGCCGTCATATATCGCTTTGATGATGATCAACTTCTTCTTTAGCATCATGTTCCCAACCATATTCAGCTTAGGGTTAAAGAATTTGGGAGAACATACCCAACAAGCATCTTCATTCATATCCATGGGGGTAGTGGGCGGAGCATTTTTCCCGCTGGTTATGGGACAGGTAGCGAACAACGATGTGGCACGAGCTTATTACCTGCCTATTATTTGTTATGTGGTCATATTCCTTTTTGGTTATAAGTTTTACAAGGTCAGTACGTCCAATGGTAAAAAAATCACCTAAAAGAACGTGTTTAGCGATTGGATTGTGGGTAAATAAATTTCAAAAAGGTGAAGAAAAAAGCCATGCATATAACTGAAAATCAGTATCTTAATAGTGTCAATTCTCACATAAACGCTATTAAACACATGCATGACTTAACGGTAAATTTCCTAAAAATGCTTCAGATTGCCAACACTGCGCTCAAACAAGATATAAATCAGGATGGGAACCTGCATTTTTATCCACGTAAGCCCAAGCTTTCCGATACTGAAATCATTGCATTATCCCTATGCCAGGAATGCCTAGGTATTGACAGTGAGAATTGGTTCCTGGCTAAGTTAAAAAGCGATTACAGGAATGATTTCCCCAATCTTGTACATATTACCAACTATAACAAGCGGCGCAAAAGGCTGACCGCATGGACAGAACAGGTTAACCGCAGGCTGGCTAAGGTACTTAATGAAGGAGAAGATGTATTTATGGTAGACAGCGTACCTGTTCCGGTATGTAAACTTGCAAGGGAACAACAGTTTAAAGTTTGCAAACATGATTTTAAAACAGCACCGGATAAGGGATACAGCGCCGTTTATAAACAATATTATATCGGTTATAAACTTCATTTAACGATTGGGATGAATGGGGTTTACCAGGGAATGGAACTTACAAAAGCCAGCGTACATGATGTGTATTACCTCAACGAAATCAAATATAGCGGATTAAAATCCTGCGTGTTGCTGGGCGATAAAGGATACTTGTCAACTGAATGGCAACTTGATTTGTTTACCAGCGTAAATATTGAACTGGAAACCCCTAAAAGGGCTAATCAAAAAGGTTACAGCCCTTGGCCTTGGGTTTTTAAATCAACCCGTAGAAGGATCGAGGTCGTCTTTGCCCAGTTATGTGACCAAATGATGCTCAAACGAAATTATGCTAAAACTTTTGAAGGCTTGCGAACCAGGGTTATGGCTAAAGTAGCCGCAGTAACTGTTCTGCAATATATAAATCATTTAAACGGCAAACCACTTAATCACATTAAACATGCGCTTGCCGCTTAATTTTCAATCGCTAAACAGGTTAAAAGATTTACCGACCGAATAAAAATCATACTAATTCGTCGATTCCGGTTACTGGCTGTCAATAATTATAATTAATATAAATATGAAAATTATTAAAATAACATCGTTTTTGCTGATGCTGCTTGCATCTTCTCTGGCCAAGGCGCAGGACTGGCCTAACCTAAACCACTACCATATAGCTAATGAGAAATTAAAGCACGATTCATCTGGCCATGTTAAAGTAGTTTATATGGGCGATTCTATTACGGACTTTTGGCTCGGTGCGTCTCCAACGTTTTTTACGCAGAACAATTACATTGACCGGGGGATAAGCGGGCAGACATCGCCTCAGATGCTGCTGCGGTTTAGGGCAGATGTACTTGAACTGAAGCCTAAAGCAGTGGTTCTACTGTGTGGGATAAATGATATTGCAGGTAATACCGGACCTTCAACGTTGGAGATGATCGAGGGCAACATAACATCTATGGCCGAGTTGGCTAAAGCCAATAAGATTAAAATGATTTTGTGTTCGGTTCTACCCGCAAACAGATTTGCTTGGAAACCTGAGCTGCAGCCTGCGGACAGTGTTATTAACTTAAATAACTGGATTAAGGATTATGCGAAAACTAAGCATCTTTCGTATGTTGATTATTACCCGGCAATGGTTAATGAACAGAAAGGGTTAAAAAAGGAATATTCTAAAGATGGTGTTCACCCGAACAAGGCGGGCTATGATGTTATGGAAAAGCTGGTGCAGGCAGTTATTAAAAAGACCCTTTGATGCAACAGTACAATTAGTTAAAGTGAAATTACTTTATGACTGGTAGTGAACCGCCTGTTCCTGAGAACGAAAAGGAAAGAATCGTTAATTTGGCTGAGTTCGGTCTAGACTTTTCTGATCTTGAAGATAACTTCAGAGATCTTACCCTTTTAGCTGCAAAAATTGCAGGTACGCCTATGTCACTGGTCAACTTGATTAACTCCTACAAGCAATGTACAATTGCCAGCTACGGCCTTCCTGCTCAGGATCTACCGAGCGATAACTCTATATGTCAATATACCGTTATGGGTATGGATGCTTTTGAGGTAAAGAACTTGGCTGAAGACAACCGGTTTAAAAACAGGCATTATGTCAAGGAAGAGCCTCATCTGCGTTATTATTTAGGCGTTCCATTGATAACAGAAAAAGGTTGTCATATTGGTGCCTTATGTGTTTTAAATACCCAAGCCAGGGAAAGCGATCCTGAAAAAACAGTACTGTTAACAATTGTAGCCCGGGAGTTTGTGCACAGACTACAAGCCATCCGTACTATTAAAATACTTCGGGATAAGGCCGCCGAGGCTAATGAAATTAAAAAGAGGGTAGTACATGACATCCGCGGGCCCATCGGAGGGATTATTGGTATTGGCCTTCCTGTTTGTCATAAAACTTGATTAGATAAGCCTAATGATAATGTTTATGCAAATTTAGTTCACAAAATGACCGAAAGTGTGAGACCGTAATATATTTTAAGGCTTCTGTACCATACATCAAGTAAGCAGTTTGCAGCCGCTTCATTCCGTGCCTTCATTCAGCCGCTTCACTGCTTTGCGAAACATGGGCCTCGTTCCTCGGCCCAAATTTCAGTTGTTGCCTTTGTTTATCTTTTTAATATCCCCTTTCATTTTCTCCACTGGCTTTTTCGCAAGCAAATTTCTGAACACCTGGCCTGAACGTCAAGACCAGGCCCTGCGGGTTTGCTGAAAAAAAATCTCCACCCTGCGCTGCGCGCAGGGTAGTATTTTTTTTCGCAAAGTCTTGCCGTTCACGCCGGTGTGTTCAGGTGAGGGCGCCTAAGCGCATTAAGTGGAAACGCCCCCTGTTCCCGAGACACTAACAGGGGGCGTTATTTAAGGCACTACCCATCTTAAAACCCAAGGCAATGTTAGAAATTTTCATCGAGTTGACCAACCAAATATTTTGGGAGGGTTACGCAGAACAGTTAGCAGGTGAAAACCCCGCAGCTTTTCAAATAGAGTTTACCGATTTTATTAATTCCTATAATAGTTAAAAGCATGAAAGACACCGTTTTCCTATTCATAAAAGTTACCATAGAAACCAGTCATACCAGTATCAGGGATGCAGTAAAAGAACTGGAAATAGAATTTTCCATAAGCAGCACTAAAAACGTGCAGGTACTGGAAACAGAGATCATCAAATTAAATACTGACCAATTAGACGATAACGAATTAAATTAAAACCATCATTGCACATAAAATAAAGAAACCTGATGTTTTAAATGGGGTCTAAACATTAGGGCAACAATTTTTTATGATTCATGCCCTTTCCTTGTAGAATAAAAAGCCTTCTTTATAGTACAAGTCTCAAAGGACAGCCTATTGGGAAAAGAATAAAAGCCCGAAATAAAAATGCTTATATTTCGTCTTTAAAGAGCACAGCAGAAGTATCGCTGCAATAGTTGGTAAAGCATTAAAGCATTATACAACCAGTTTAAAGCGTAGCGTTGCCTTTATAAAAAAAACTAAACGTGAGATAAACCCCATGTATAAATACAATTTCCAATTGATATTTTTGTATATCCTAAAAGAAATAACTTTTTGTCGGCTTTTTTTAAATTTAGATATTAATAAACGTTACTAATCCGGTGGGCACATCCAACCTCTATAAATTCATTTCAAGGTTTCAATGGATACTTTGTGTTTCCCTGATGTTATGGGCCTGCCCTGTCAGCGCAACAGCTGATATGGATAGCCTGCAAAAGGTTTTGAACCATGTACTGGAGAAGAAAACCATGTATGATGCGCAAAGGTTACACGAGATAGCTAAAACGAAAAAAGTACTTGCCCATAATATTGCCTCCTTAAATGAGCGGTTTTATAACTACCAAAAACTGTTTAACGACTATAAGTCCTTTATTCATGATTCGGCTTATGTGTATTGTAAAAAACTAAACGCCTGTGCCTATTTACTGAAAGACCCGAATAAAATAAATTATGCCAGGGTAAATATGGGCTTTGTGCTGATCTCAGCCGGTATGTTTAAGGAAGGGATGGATACTTTAAACAAGGTTGACCTCAAGTATCTGAATAACAAGCAACGATTTGAATACCTTTTTTTGCAGGCAAGAAGTAATTTTGACCTGGCAGATTTCGACAGGATCAGCGACTATTTTAATAAATACAATGCAGTTGGTTTACGATTCTGTGATTCCATTATTTATCAGAATAACCCCCAATCTTATGAATATTTATCTGCCTTAGGTTTAAAGTTATTACGGACGGCGGATTTTAAAGGCGCTTTAACCCCTTACCGGCAGATACTTAAATTGAGACAGACTTACCAGGACAGTGCCATTAATTTCAGTTGTTTAAGTTACGTTTATACCGGTTTAAATCAGCCTCAACTGGCTGTTCCTTTGCTGATAAAAGCTGCGATCATTGATAATTCGCATTCTACAAAAGAATCCATCGCTTTAACCAATCTGGCGACCTACTTTTATAAACAAGGCGACGCCAAAACAGCGTTCAGTTATATCAACAATGCTTTAGCAGACGCCAATTTTTACGGTGCCAGGCACCGGGAGGTGCAAATCAGTAGTATCATGCCCATCATCGAAAGTGAAAAGATCGACGGTATTGAAAAGCAAAAGCGTTCGCTGCTGATCTATGCTTCCATCATTACCTCCCTGATCGTTCTGGTGATCATTTTTGCTTTTGTTACTTTAAAACAGCTTAAAAAACTCCGTATTGCCGACCGGATCATTATCAATAAGAACGACGATCTGAATGCTGCCAACACATTGTTGGTGAAGGTTAATAAAACATTGGACCAAACCAACCGCACATTGTTGCAAACCAATGTAAAACTCGATGAGGCCAACATGATCAAGGATGAATACATCGGTAATTTTTTCAATATCCACTCGGATTATATAGAAAAAATCGACCGTATAAAACGTTCGGTGGAAAAGAATTTGAAAGAGAAAATGTATGATGAGGTGCTGATGATGCTGAACCGGCTGAATATGAAGTTTGAACGTGAAAACCTTTCGCACAGCTTTGACGAAGTATTTTTAAACCTGTTTCCAAATTTTGTGGAAGATTTTAATTCACTTTTTGCGCTTGAACATCAAGTTCATTTACACAAAGACCAATTGCTCAATACCGAATTACGGATTTTTGCCTTGATAAGATTAGGTATTGATGAGAACGAAAACATTGCCAAAATTTTAAACTATTCCGTTAACACCATTTATACCTATAAAACAAAAGTTAAAAACAGATCCTTTATTCCGAACGATGAATTTGAAGAAAAAGTGATGAATATAAAAGCAGTGAAAGATGCTGCTGTTGATCAAATAACGAATGAATCTGCCTTACTTTAGGATTTGGTTTGTTCAAGGGCAATCGTTCTGTTATTTCTGGCTGATAGGTATTTTTTATCAAAAATACTTTTTGCCCCCCTCTTGTTTTTAAAAAAGCTTTATTCAAATATATGGGTCCGTTTAACTAATGTGCTTCTTTTATCATGTAAAAAACAGTGTCCTTTCTGTTCTTTTTTGTGGTAATACAATACCGGCACCAAATTTTTGTGGTAAAAGAAGTATCTTATTTTTCAGGATTATCATCAAAAATTTTGTGATATTGTATTGACCAGACAAGTCTTAAGCTGTTTTTTTGTTTTGGGCTGTCACTGTCGTTGCTGATCTTGGTTTCCCTACCTTAATCAGATGAAGCCAGTTCTTCAAACCCTTCCTCTCTGCAGCTAAATTCTTCTATATAAACACTCCGTTTTTTGTCTATTAATTAATTGAATTTCAATAGCTTAGACTGAAGTAATTTTAATTCATTTTAATATTCGGGTTTATCTTACTTGCTTTTGCGTTTAAACAGCTATTACTTTGACCCTTGCTAACTATCCCCAATCAGTCAGTATAAACCAATAACAGTATAAACCAATAAACCAATTGTATTCTTTATGAAAAAAACTTACTTGTTTTACCTGTTTAAATATGGTTTTACCATACTGTTTTTAATCAGTGCAATTACCGCTTTCGCACAAAATGCTTATGTCTCAGGAAAAGTGGTTGACGAGAAAAATCAACCTTTGCCTGGTGCAAGCGTAACCATCGGCGGCACTACTTTAGGTGCTACAACTGATGTTGATGGTAACTTTAGGATAAATGATGTGAAACCTGGAACCTACACTTTAACAGCCAATTTTATAGGTTATAATATCATCAAAAAAACAATAACGGTAAGCGGTAGTGCAAACGTACAGGCAAATTTTCAGATGCAGCCTACGGCACAATCTTTAAATGAGGTAGTGGTGGTTGGTTATGGAACAGTCAGAAAATCAGATGTGACGGGTGCTGTAGCAAATCTCGGAACAAAGGATTTAAACCCGGGGCCGATTACTAATCCGTTACAACAATTGGCGGGCAGGGCAGCAGGCGTAAACATTTCTCAAGTTGGTAGTGAGCCTGGCTCAGCACCGTCGGTTCGTATTCGTGGTATTACTTCATTGCAAGGCGGCAACGATCCTTTGGTTGTAGTTGATGGGATACAGGGCAATATGGACCTGCTGAACCAAGTACCGCCGAGTGAAATAGCAACAGTGGATATATTGAAAGATGCTTCTGCTACAGCTATTTATGGTTCACGTGGCGCACCGGGAGTAATTATCATCACAACCAAAAAAACTGCTGCCGGCAAAACCAGTGTTGAATATACTGAAAACAGTTCGCTGGATGTAATCCCTAAAAAATTACATGAGTTGAACGCGGCCGAGTGGACAAACCAGGCAGCCTTGCAAGGTGTAAATATTTCTGCAAACCACGGCTCGAATACAGATTGGTATAAATTGCTTACTCGGAATGGTTATACCCAAAACCATACCCTGGCTTTTGGAGGCGGTGCCAATTCATTTAATTACCGTGCATCAGTAACCGCTATCACCCAAACCGGTGTGGTAATCAATTCCAATTATCAAAAATATATTGGCAGGATTACCGCCACTCAAAAAGCTTTGGATGATAAGTTGACCCTTACCATGAATGTAAACAGTGGTATCAATAATGCCACTTACAGCCCTACAGGTGTAGGTAATGCCGCTTTCTATTCAAATTTAGTCAGCCAGGCATATATTTCCAGGCCAACGGATCCGGTGTTCAATACCGATGGAGCTTATTACCGGGACCCGAATGTATTTCAATACACCAACCCTTATGCAGTTGCCCAAACCGTTCAAAATAATGGTAATACCAATAACCTGTTTGGCAGTTTAAGAGGTGATTTGGATATTTATAAAGGTTTATCAGCTGGCTGGTTCGGCAGTTGGAGGAAAGTTGACTTTAACTCCGGTTATTATTTACCTGCATCATCAACGGTTCAAACAGCTATTGACAACAAGGGAATCGGCAATATGCACAATGATCATACAGACGAAAAGTTAATGGACATTAATTTAAGTTACAAACATGATTTCGGAAAAAACCATTTGGATGCCATTGCAGTATATGAATGGCAAGCCCAAACTTATAACGGCAACTTTGTACAGGGTAGGGGATTTATAAATGATCTAGCAAGTTATAATGCCTTGCAGTTAGGGGATGTTTCAAAAGTTTTGCAGGGTGATATTTCTTCTTATAAAAATGACAGAAGGCTGGTTTCTTTATTGGGTAGGGTTAATTATTCCTACAATGACCGTTACCTCCTCACTGCAAGTTTCAGGCGGGATGGTTCAACTGTATTTGGTGTTAATAATAAATGGGGAAATTTTCCTTCCGCATCACTTGCATGGCGTGTTGACCAGGAAGATTTTATGAAAAACCAGCACGTTTTAAGTAACCTTAAATTGCGTGTCGGTTATGGTGTTACCGGCAACCAGCAGGGTATTGGCCCGCAAAACTCCCTTGCATTAGTAGGGCAGGCCGGAACAGCATATTTTGGCGGTATGGTTATCCCAAATTATGCTGCTACCCAAAATTCAAACCCAAATTTAAAGTGGGAAACTAAAAAGCAGGCTAATGCTGGCGTAGATTTTGGTTTTCTTAATGACAGGCTTACCGGTACTGTTGATGTGTTTACCGCTAATACGGACAATCTTTTGTTCAATTACAATGTACCCCTTCAAGGGCCATTTTTAACCACTAATATACTTGCAAACGTTGGCAGTTTACAAAACCGTGGCCTGGAGCTTACCTTAAGCTACACGGTTATTAAAAGCGACAATACAACATTAACACTTGCAGGTAACGGAACATTATTGCAAAACAAGGTGTTAAGCCTGGGCGGTAATATAGAAGGTTATGATATACCTACAAACTATGTTGGCTGGGGGCCAAATGCCTATCTTGTTGTGGGCAAACCTATTGGTTCCTTTCTTATTTTACAACATCTTGGAAAGGATGCGAATAATGCAGAAACCGTTGTTGACCAAAATAAAGACGGCATATTTGACCAGGGATCTCAAAGTAAAGACAGGATAAGCGAAGGGCAATCATTACCAAAATATACTTATGCTTTTACACCAAGCTTTACTTATAAAAACTTTGATGCCTCTATGGTTTGGCGCGGTTCAGGCGGTAATAAAATTTACAACGGCTTACGCCAGCAATTAAGTTTATTACAAAATTTGGGTAAGTCAAACGTGCTGGAAAGTGCTGTCCCCTTAGGAATAGCTTCTTCCCAATATGGCTCAGACCTTTGGTTGGAGAACGGCTCCTTTTTAAGATGGGAGAACCTGTCAGTTGGATATCGTTTTAATTTGAGTAAAGTTAAATACATCAGTGCTTTACGAGTATCCCTAACCGGTCAAAACCTGGCGTTGATCACTAAATACAAAGGATTGGATCCTGAAGTGGATGTAAGCAGTTATTATAATCCTCAGAATGGTTCAGTTTCATCAGGTGGAGACTTTGGTAATTATTATCCCCGTACCCGGACTTTTTCCGTTGGTTTAAATGTTATTTTAAAATAATTAAATAATGAAAAAAATATTAATCAGTATTTTTATTGTAGGCCTTGCCGCACAAAGTTGTACCAAGGTTAATGAAAATGTGTACGACAAGTATCCTGTTGAGCAGTTTTATTCCAATCCGGCAGGTGCTGATGTTGCATTGGCTAATGTATATGCAAAAATTACCGGTTCCTGGGGTTCCAATTATGCCGGCCGTGATAACTGCTGGTATGACCTGAACTCTTTTTCATCTGATGAGCAGGTAATACCGCACCGTAATACAGGCGACTGGCAGCTTGACTTTGCACAATTATACACCCACACAGCATTGCCAAGCCTTGGTATCATTAACAATACCTGGAATTGGCTGTATTCCTCAATTTACAGTGCAAACCTTGCCGTAGCTCAGCTAACAACAGCTAAAGCTGACCCTTCTAAAATTGCGGAAGCTAAAGTTATGCGTGCCTGGCTATATTATCTTTTAATAGATGACTTTGGCGACGTACCTTTTTACACCGATAATAATGTTGATGTTTCTAAAATACCACAGAAAAAAAGGGCAGATGTTTATAGTTTTATAGTATCTGAACTTAAAGCCAATGTTGACCTGCTTTCTGAAACAAGAGGAGGCACTTACTATGGCCGGTTTAATAAGTGGGCTGGTTATATGGTGTTGGCAAAAGTTTATTTAAACGCCGGAGTTTATACTGGTACACCTGACTGGGCAGATGCTTTGGCCGCTTGTAATAAAGTGGCATCGGGTGGGTTTGCATTACATCCGGGAAGTGCTAATACAAGTAGTCCGCTCGGTTATCAATATTACGAGCTGTTTGGAAATGTATGCCCAAATGATGAAACTATTTTAGCTGAATTTATTACCCAAAACGTAGTTAGTGGCAATATTTATGCCATCAGGAGTTTGAATGGCCCGAATGGTATGGCACTGATTGGCTTTTCCGGCTGGAACGGTACAATTATCCCTGAAGAATTTTACAATAAGTATGATGCCAGCGATATCAGGAGAAAACAATTTTTAGTTGGCCCGCAGGCAGGCGGTGTCACTTATACTGCATCGGTATCGTCGATAATTTCTCCTGGCGCAGGCCCGAATGAAGGCGTAAGGAATGTCAAGTTCTTCCCGGTAGCACCATCCGATGCCAGCGGCGAATCAAACGATTTCCCTATTTACCGATATGCTGATCTGTTGTTGATGCAGGCGGAATGTAACATCCGCTTAGGAAACGCGGCAGCAGCGGCACCGTTTCTTAACCAGGTTAGGGACAGGGCAGGTTTAAGTGCTATTGCAACTCCTACATTGGATAATATCTATGACGAAAGGGGCTTTGAACTGAATATGGAAGGCCACCGCAGGCAAGACATGATTAGGTTAGGTAAATTTTTGCTGCCACATGGTTTTGTTCCAACAACACCTGCTTACCGGCTTATATTCCCTATACCAACCAACGCACTTAACGCTAACCCAACTTTAGTACAAAATCCAGGATATTAATCTCATTTAATCATGAAAAAAATAAGCTACAGTATATTCTTTTTGGCTTCCCTTTTTATACTATCCTGTAAAAAAGAAGCTACCCTAACCACTTTGCAGGCAGTTTCTTTTGGTTCGTTATTAAAAGCTTCTGCCACTTCGGTAACACTTACTTCTAAAAATGATACCTCGGCTGTGGTAACATTTTCCTGGCCAGCCGTTGTTTATCCGGTTAAAGCATCGGTAACTTATACCCTTCAGGCAGATATCCCTACAGATACCGTAGGCAGTAACGCTTGGGCTAATGCAACCAGCGTGGTTGTTGGCAACGATGTTTTAAGCAAATCATATAAAGGAACAGATTTAAATACCCTTGCCATGTCCCTTGGCCTTCCGCCGGGCACAGCAGGCAACCTGGCTTTCAGGGTTCTGGCCTATCAGGACCGAAATGCTTATTCAAAATCGGTTACCGTAAATGTAACCCCTCATCAGCTAATTGCTACTTACCCGCTTTTGTATATTCCCGGCGATTATCAGGGATGGGATCCGCCGTCTGCCCCTACCATGGCCGCGCTTAAATCTAATAAAATTTATGAGGGTTATATAAATATACCAGCAGGCGGAACTAATTATTTTAAATATACAAACGCCAGGGACTGGAACCATGTTAATTATGGCGATGCTGGCAGCGGTAAATTGTCAACTGATGGTACGGCAGCAGGGTTACAAGTACCCAGCTCCGGCTATTACGAACTTTCTGCTAATTTAAATACCAATAGCTGGACTTATACCAAAACTACCTGGTCAATATTAGGCGATGCTTCTCCCGGAGGCTGGAGTACAGATACTCAGCTAACTTATGATCCAAATAAACAGGTTTGGACAGTAACAGCAAACATGCTTTCAACAGGCTCATTTAAGTTCAGGGCAAATAATGCCTGGAACATAGATTTTGGGCTTGATGCTAACGGAAATCTGGCTTATTCCGATAGTCCTGCTTCAATTTACGGCTCTAATGCTGCCATAACCAATATAACTGTACCCGTAAGTGGTAATTATACCATTACCCTGGATTTACATAATCCAAGTAACTATAATTATACGCTTCGTAAAAATTAACTCATCAGATCAGGCAATGCATCAACTGCCTGATCTTACTTAACTTACTATGAAATTTATAATTAACAGGAATATAATTAGAGTTCTGCTTCTTTCATTCATTACTGTTTTTAGCAACTGTAAAAAAAATAATACTACTACTGTTTCAGATACTTCTTATCCGCAATACGGTACCCCGTTTGCTGGTGTGCCGAATACGCAAGACGCCATCATTTATCAGGTAAACCTTAGGGCTTTTAGCAGTGATGCCAGTTTTAAAGGCGTTACAGCCCGGCTGGATTCTGTTAAAGCTTTGGGTGCCAATGTGGTCTATCTTCTGCCCATTTATCCTGTAGGTGTTCTCAAATCAGCAGGCGGATTAGGGTCGCCTTATGCAGTTAAAGATTATAAAGGGGTCAATTCTGAATTCGGTACTTTGGCAGATTTAAGGAATTTAGTAGATGCAGCACATGCACGCAATATGGCTGTTATGTTTGATTGGGTTGCTGATCATACCTCATGGGATAATGCATGGATCAGTAATAAAAGCTGGTACAAGCAAGATGCCAGCGGTAATATTATTTCTCCGTCCACTTATACAGATGTTGCGGCACTTGATTTTACCAATCAAACCATGCGCACTGCCATGATAGATGCTATGAAGTACTGGATATTTACAGCTAATATTGACGGTTACCGTTGTGATTTTGCAGATAATGTTCCGTTTGATTTTTGGAAACAAGCGGTCACTGCATTAAGAGGCATCACAACACACAAACTTCTAATGCTTGCAGAAGGTTCACGCAACGATCAGTTCAATGCCGGGTTCGATATGGTTTATGGCTTTGCTTATTATTCTGCGCTCGAGGCTAATGTTTATGGTAACTCAAAATCTGTTACCTTGCTTCAAAACGCCAATACGAGTGAATATGCAAGTGCACTGCCAGGTTCTCAGGTTGTAAGATATATTACCAACCATGATGTGTACAGTAGTGACGGAAGCCCGATTGCAGTATATGGTGGTAAAACTGGATCAATGGCAGCATTTTTAGTAACAGCTTATATGAAAGGCGTACCAATGATTTATAACGGACAAGAAGTGGGTTGTACACGAGACTTGAACATTTTTTATCATAACCCTATTGATTGGACCACCAACCCCGATATGACGGCAGAGTACAAAAAGATCCTCAATTTCCGGGCAGGCAGTGATGCCGTAAAGAACGGGCAGTTAAGCTTATTTAGCAGTGATGATGTAGCTGTTTTTACAAAATCAAACACTACCCAGAAAGTATTGGTGATCGATAACTTACGCAACAATGCAGTAACTTATACCATGCCTTCAGGTTTAACTGCAACCGGCTGGAAAAATGCTTTCACCGGCGCTTCGGTTACTTTAAGCAGCCAATTGTATTTGCAGCCTTTTCAGCACATGGTATTAATGCAGTAGTTATTTTCGGGATGGACAATTCTGGTAGAATTATAGTTTTAAACTATACTTCTTTTATGCACTAAAAATTGCATTCCTGTCAAATCAGCTACAAACACAGAAAAAGAGGTGGTAAAAGAAGCATCAAAAATTAAAATCAAATGCTTAGGATAAAATCGGCAATTCAATCTTTTAAATAATTCAGTCCGGCTTTCAAGATGATGAAACGAAATAGGTTTTTTTTACTGCTGATGATTGCTTCGCTGGGTTTAGGCCCTGTTCCTGCCATTGCCCAAACGCAGGCAATTGCCTATCAAAAACAGCATCCGCCGCAGTACGGCAAGCCCTTTAACCGCGTTCCCGATCCGCGTGATGTAACGATTTATCAAGTCAATATGCGGGCATTCAGCAAAGAAGGGGATTTTAAAGGAGTGACTGCCCGTTTGGATGCAATTAAAGCTTTAGGTACAAATTTGATTTATTTAATGCCAATTTATCCTGTTGGCGTGTTAAAGAGTACCAACTCTCCTTACTGTGTTAAAGATTATCTGGCCATCAACCAGGAATTCGGAACTTTGAATGATTTACGTTCCCTGGTTAATGGCGCCCATCAAAGAAACATGGCCGTAATGCTGGATTGGGTGGGCAACCATACTTCCTTTGATCATCCCTGGACAAAAAACAAAGCATGGTACAAGCAGGATTCGACAGGAAAAATCATCAGTCCGAATGGCTGGAACGATGTTGCACAGCTTAATTTTAGCAATCCTGAAATGCGTTCAACCATGATCAACGACATGGAGTATTGGGTTTATGCTGCCAATATTGACGGCTTCCGTTGTGATTATTCCGACGGTCCGCCTACCGATTTCTGGAAACAGGCCATTGATTCGCTGAAAAGAATCCCTGCCCACCATTTGTTAATGCTTGCCGAAGGGCAGAAGCCGGCCAACTACGCAGCAGGTTTTGATTATAATTTTGGTTTTAATTTTTTTGAAAACCTGAAAGCTATTTATAAAAATAATAAGCCGGTAAAATCGATCGACAGTTTAAATGAAGTTAATTATATCGGTACAACAGATTGGCAGCAAACCGTAAGGTATATTACAAACCATGATGTGAACAGCTCTGACGGTACACCGTTAGATTTATTTGGCGGAAAAAAAGGGTCGATGGCTGCTTTTGTGGTTGTGGCTTATATGAAAGGCATCCCGATGATCTACAACGGACAGGAAGTAGGAACGCCATACCGATTGGTATTTCCTTTTACCTCTTCTAAAATTGATTGGACGATCAACCCGGACGTAACCGCTGAGTACAAAAAAATTATTGCTTTCAGAAATGCAAGTACAGCGATCAGGCGGGGTAAATTAACCTCGTACACAACTTCTGCTGTTTGTGCTTTTATAAAAGAAGTCGGCAAAGAAAAAGTATTGGTGGTTTCCAATTTGCGGAACAGGCCAGTACCATTTACGGTTCCTGCCACTTTAGCAACTACTTCCTGGAAGGATGCTTTTACAGGTTCAAAAATGACTTTGAGCAGCACTATGAACCTTGAACCATTTTCCTATATCGTACTAAAGAATTAACCCTGTCAGGATTGGGGTATCAGCCTGTTTATTTGTTTTGTTTGAACAGGTTGCCGCTTATCCTACAAATGTCATTATGAAATTAAACAAGTTATTAAATCCCGCTTCAGCATTTTTCTTTTTATTTCTTTCGATTTTCAACCTTCAGGTATCTGCCCAAAATCCTCCTGTAAAAGAAGCAGGGAATATTACCAATGTTCAAATTGACGGCCAGCAAATCAGAATAAAAACCGATCAGGCACAGGCAGAAGTAACGGTTTATTCTCCATCCATCATCCGTGTGAGGATGGACAAGGCTACGCTTCAGCCGGATTTTTCTTATGCTGTAATTGCACAACCCCAACAAACAAGAGTTAACATTATACAGAACAACACGCAAATCACCATTACTACTGATTCTGTAAAAACCATCATCGGTAAAGCTCCTTTTACCGTATCATTTTATACGTTGGACGGAAAAGTGATCAACGAAGATCAAAAAGGCCTTGGCACTTCCTGGGTAAATGAGTCAGTTACGGCTTACCGCAAAATGCAGCCAAATGAGCGTTTTATTGGTTTAGGGGAGAAAACCGGCCCGCTCGACAGAACCGGAAACGGCTACACCAACTGGAACTCGGACAATTATGGTTATTCTGCAAGCCTGGATCCGCTTTATTCTACCATCCCTTTTTATATCGGTATCCATGATTACCTAAACTATGGGATCTTCCTGGACAATACTTACCAAAGCGATTTTAATTTTGGCGCCAGCAACAACCGTTTTTCTTCTTTTGGCGCAAGGGGCGGAGAGATGAACTACTACTTCATATACCATAAAAATATTGCTGACATTATTTCTTCCTATACGTCCCTAACCGGCCGGATGCACATGCCGCCGTTATGGAGCTTGGGCTATCAGCAAAACCGTTACAGCTATTATCCCGAAACAGAAGTTTACCGCATTGCACAAACGCTGCGTGAAAAGAAAATCCCTGCGGATGGCATCACGCTGGATATTCATTACATGGATAAGTACAAGGTTTTTACCTGGAACAAAGACCGTTTTCCTGACCCGAAAGGAATGACAGACAAGTTAAAGCAAATGGGTTTTAAAACAACGCTTATTGTTGATCCGGGCGTGAAAGAGGAAAAAGGTTACAGCGTTTATGACCGCGGCCTGCAGGAAAATATTTTTATCAAATATCCCGACAGCACTAATTACACCGGGCAGGTTTGGCCGGGTTGGTGCAACTTCCCGGATTTTACCAATCCGAAAGGCAGGGCATGGTGGGGGACAGAAATAAACCAATATGCGCAGGACGGTGTGAGCGGTATCTGGAATGATATGAACGAAATTTCTACCTGGGGCCAAAAAATGCCCGACAATGTGCTGTTCAATTACGAAGGCAAGCCCGCATCCCATTTAAAAGCCCACAATGTTTATGCTTTGCAAATGGCGAGGGCGAGTTACGAAGGTGCAAGAAAAACGATGAATAAACGTCCGTTCATTTTAACCCGCGCCGGTTATGCAGGTTTGCAGCGTTACACCGCTATTTGGACGGGCGATAACAGGGCAGAAGAAGACCACATGTTGGCCGGCGTGAGATTGTTAAACAGCCTAGGTTTAAGCGGTGTCCCTTTTACAGGGATGGATATTGGTGGTTTTACCGGAAATCCAAGTATTTCTTTATATGCACGATGGATGCAGATCGGTGCTTTTATCCCTTATTACCGTAACCACACTGCCATTAATACCAAATCAGCAGAACCCTGGGCATTTGGCGAAGAAGTACTGGAAGTTTCCCGGAACTATGTAAACCTTCGCTATAAACTGCTTCCTTATCTCTATTCCACTTTTTATGAAGCTACACAGAATGGCCATCCGGTGATGCGCTCGCTGGCTATTGATTATACTTTCGACCCTAAAATCTACGACACACAGTTCCAGAACCAGTATTTGTTTGGCAGTGCTTTTTTAGTAGCCCCTTTTGAATCGACCAAAGATTTTGGCAAAGTTTATTTTCCGAAAGGTAAATGGTACGATCTGTATTCGGATGCCGTGCAAAATGGTAACCAGGAAAAGATCATTCCGCTCTCCCTGCAGAAACTCCCTGTTTATGTGAAAGAAAGCAGTATTGTTCCGATGCAGTCTTTAATCCAAAGTACTGCCCAGAAACCGACCGACACTTTGGTTGTCCATGTTTATAAGGGCGATGTAAACAACCATTTTGTTTATTATGAAGATGATGGCGAAAGCTTTGCAAACGAAAGCGGCGATTTCTACAAGAGGGAAATGAGTTTTTTACCTGCTAAAAGAAGCATTGTGTTTGAAAAAGCAGAGGGTTCGCGTGTATCAAAGTTTAACAACATCAAAGTAGTGCTGCATGGTTTTGATGCTACTGCTTCTTTGAAAGTCAATGGTTCATCTGCTAAACTAAAAAATGAATTAACTTCTTTTTTAACCCCGGTTTCTACATTTGATCCACAGGGCTTTTCCAACGCTACTGAAGGCCATGCTGCTAAAACTATTGTCTTTAAGAATGATAACGGTAAGATTACCGCAGAATTTTAATGTAAATAGGGGAACTTCCAACTAAAACACACAAATTGGTTAAAGCTTACAGTACGTTAAGCAGCAAATGAGATACTTCTTTTATCACCTAAAAAATGGTGCTTTAACCTTTAGCCTTATTCTGTATCTTCGCGGATGCAAGAAAAAATTATCATTCTTGATTTTGGTTCGCAATTTACCCAGCTCATTGCTCGCCGTGTCAGGGAATTGAGCATCTACTGCGAAATCCATCCGTTCAATCATCTGCCAGAATTTGATGCCTCTGTAAAAGGGATCATTTTATCCGGCAGTCCGTATTCTGTGCGCCATACCGATGCGCCTCAGTTTGATTTTATTCCTTTTCATGGCGTGCTTCCTGTTTTGGGTGTTTGTTATGGCGCACAATACCTGGCCCATCATTCAGGTGGTGAGGTATTGGCTTCCAACACCCGGGAATATGGCCGCGCACATCTGCAATACATCAACCCCAAAAACCCTTTATTTAAGCTGATCCCGGCAAACTCGCAAGTTTGGATGTCGCACGGTGATACGATTGCCGGCATTGCCGAAAATTTTGAGGTGATCGCCAGTACAGATTCGGTTATAGTTGCTGCTTATCAAATAAAAGGAACACAAACTTACGGTATCCAGTTCCACCCGGAAGTTACACATACTATTGACGGCAGGCAGTTGCTGCAAAACTTTCTGGTGGATATTTGCGGTTGCAGGCAGGACTGGACGGCCGATTCTTTTGTGGAAACCACCATTGCTTCTTTAAAAGAAAAATTAGGTGATGACCAGGTGGTTTTGGGCCTCTCCGGCGGCGTGGATTCCTCCGTTGCGGCTGTTTTGCTGCATCATGCCATCGGCAAAAACCTGCATTGTATTTTTGTGGACAATGGTTTACTGCGGAAAGATGAATTTCAATCGGTATTGGATTCGTACCAGCACATGGGCTTGAACGTGAAAGGCGTAGATGCCAAACAACGTTTTTATGAAGCGTTGCAAGGATTATCAGACCCGGAAAAAAAACGTAAAGCCATCGGACGTGTTTTTATCGAGGTTTTTGATGATGAAGCACATCGTATTGAAAACGTAAAATGGTTGGGACAAGGAACCATTTATCCCGATGTGATCGAATCTGTTTCGGTAAAAGGGCCATCGGCAACCATCAAATCGCATCATAACGTGGGTGGTTTGCCCGATTTTATGAAGCTAAAAGTAGTAGAGCCGCTCAATACTTTATTTAAAGACGAGGTGCGCAAAGTGGGCAAAGCACTGGAAATTGATCCGAATATTTTAGGCCGTCACCCTTTTCCGGGTCCGGGCTTGGCTATCAGGATATTGGGTGAAATAACACCGGAAAAAGTTGCTATTTTGCAGGAAGCAGATGCCATTTATATCAACAATTTACGTGCTGCCGGTGTTTACGACCAGGTTTGGCAGGCAGGGGCTATTTTTTTGCCGGTTCAATCCGTGGGCGTAATGGGAGATGAACGTACTTATGAGAACGTGATCTGCCTCCGTGCCGTAGAATCATTGGATGGCATGACGGCTGATTGGTGCCATTTGCCTTATAATTTACTTGGGAAAATATCTAACGAAATCATCAATAATGTTAAAGGGATCAACCGGGTGGTGTATGACATCAGTTCTAAACCACCGGCTACAATTGAGTGGGAGTAAGTGGTTTATACTGCTTTTGTCCATGTTTTTTTTGGCTGCCTGTTCGCCAAAGATTCGTCCGGTCGTAAATACAACGCAGGAGAGGCCGGCAACAGAAATCCGGGCAGCAAAAGAAGCACAGGAAAGAGAAGCTGCAGCAGCAAAAGCTGCTGCCGAAAAACCTATTGTCAAAGTAAAACGTGTCCCTTCAATCGTACTGTTGTTGCCTTTTGCACTTGATCCGGCCGACCCTAACGCCCCAACTAAAAACCTGATCAAAACCAACATTGCTGTTGATTTTTATGAAGGCTTTAAGCTGGCACTGGATTCTTTAACCAGTAACGGGCAAAGTTTTAAATTAACTGTTTTTGATACAAAAGATGAGGAAAGCCAGGCACAAAAGCTGGCTGCTGATCCGGCTGTCCGCAACAGCGATTTAATTGTTGGCCCGGTTTTTCCGGCCGGTGTCCAGGCTTTTTCCGCCCGCATCGGTAATTTGCATAAACCCGTTGTTTCGCCGCTTTCCGCCGCTTCCCCCGCAGGTTATAATAACGAAAGTTTAATTACTTTAACGCCACCCTTGGAATTTCATGCCTTGCGGGTTGCAAAATATATTCAGGAGAACATCAGGCCAAAAGTGGTTTATATTTTACGTTCTGGTTTTTCTGAAGAAAACAAATATATTTTGCCCTTTAAAAGAAGCATCGACAGTTTGAGCCGCAAGAGGGTCCGGGTTGTTGATGTAACCATCAGTAAGGGCGATCTGAGCGCGTTGTTGCCTGATCTTTCTAAAACTTCGGAAAATATTTTTATTGTTCCCTCAACCGAACGTTCGTTTGTAACCGTTACACTCCAGGCTCTTGATAAGTTGTCTGATACTTATCCGGTACAGCTTTTCGGCCATCCCAACTGGAGCAAAGCAACTTATTTACCGCCGGAAAGTTTGGATAAAATGCACACCTTTATCACTTCTGCTTATCAGGTAAATTACAAATCTGCAGAAATGGGCAACTTTATCAAAAGTTTTCGCAAAGCTTACCATACAGAACCTGGGGAATATGCAATTAAAGGATTTGATACAGGTTTGTATTTTGGCAAACTAACTACTGACCCGGTTTCTGATTTTAACCATTTGCAAAACATACCTTTTGATGCTTTGCACAATCATTTTGAGTTTATACAGAAAAAAGGTTACGGCTGGATCAATACTTATGTAGAATTGTTGCAGTATGAGGATTACACGCTGAAACCAATAAAATAAAAATGAGAGCGGAAAACCAGCTTCGCACTTTTTTGGCTTTGCTGGAAGCTTATCCGGCAGAAACACCGTTGTACAAGTTTTTACCTGGCTATTTCCGGTTGCATAAAAAAATGGGCTCTACTGACAGGCGGATTGCTTCACGATTGGTTTACAACTACTTCCGGTTAGGGAAAGCATTGGAAAACCGTCCTCCTGAAGAACGTTTGTTTGCTGCGGAGTTTTTATGCAACAACCAGGAAAACTCCTTTCTCAGTTTTTTTAAACCGGGTTTAGCTGCTCAGCTAACAGTTCCTGTAGAAAGAAAAATTTTAATACTGCAAAAAGAGTATCCGGATTTTAAGCTGGAAAATGTGTTTCCTTTTACCGGGCATTTATCGGCAGGAATTGATCAGATACTGTTTTTACAGTCCTTTTTTTTACAGCCAGACTTGTTTGTCCGCATCCGGAAAGGACATGAGTTTTTGGTGAAGCAAACGCTTGCAGCAGCTAACATAGTTTTCAGGCAGAAAAATGAGCAATGTTTGGCTTTGCCGAATGGGACCAAGCTGGATCAGGTTTTTCCGGCACAGCGGTATTTTGAAGTGCAGGATGAATCCTCACAGCAAACGGCGCGCTATTTTCAACCTCTAAAATGGGAAAGCTGGTGGGATGCCTGTGCAGCTTCGGGCGGTAAAACATTGCTGCTGCACGAGCTGGAACCGGATTTGAAATTAGTGGTTTCCGATATTCGTGAATCGGTTTTAGACAACCTGGACGAGCGTTTGCAGCAGGCCGGAATCCGAAAGTATCAGAAAAAGCTCATTGACCTCACCCAAAACCCTGATTCGATTTTACATGACTATGCTTTTGACGGGGTTATTTTAGATGCGCCCTGCACCGGTTCAGGCACCTGGGGAAGAACGCCGGAGATGATCAGTCAGTTTGATCCTTCAAAAATTAAGTTCTTTCAGCGTTTGCAGATCACAATTGCTTTAAATGTGATCAAATATTTAAAACCGGGCAAACCGCTGATCTACATTACCTGCTCAGCTTTTTGTGAAGAAAATGAAGATGTTGTAAATTACCTTGTAAAAGAAGCAGGTTTAACTTTGGAAGCATCAGAACTGTTAAAAGGATATGAACGGAAATCGGACACGATGTTTGTGGCGCGGTTGGTTAAAATAGACTGATTTTACTTTCATCTTCCTTAGTCATGCCGAATTTATTTCGGCATCCCACATAACTGAATGCTTCTTTTACCGGTATAAATTCTATATCCTTAGAGATCTTGAAACGAGTTTAGGATAACGAAAGCATGGTATTTTACAAATGCGTATTTCCGCGAAAAAGCTTGATCGAAATGGCCAGCAAAATAATCCCGAAAGCTTTTCTCAAAATGCTTAAACCGGTTTTGCCCAACATTTTTTCTAAACGCTGCACGTTTTTAAGCACGAGATAAACAAATACGGTGTTTAAAACTATACCGACAATAATATTTTGTGTCTGGTATTCTGATTTTAGGGAAAGCAGGGTAGTCATGGTCCCGGCACCGGCAATCAGTGGGAAAGCAAGCGGAACGATGGAAGCCGTTGAAGAAACGTCTTCTTCCTTAAACAACCGGATGCCAAGGATCATTTCCATGGCGATGATAAAAATCACGAGTGAACCGGCGATGGCAAAAGAGGCCACATCCAGATTAATGACGGCCAATAACTGATCGCCCACAAAAAGGAAAATGACCATCAATACCAAAACCGTTAACGATGCTTTTTCTGATTCTATTTTCCCGGTTTTTTGCCGCAGGTCAATGATGATCGGGATGGTGCCGAGGATATCAATGATGGCAAAAAGGATCATGGTTACAGAAAGGATTTCGCGGGGATTGAAAGTCAACATTGCTTTAAGTATTGTTTTTTTCTTTTGATCTTAAAAGAAAGGTATATAAAAAACCTGAAAAAATATAAGCTGCCGACAAAAAGAAAACAAAATGAACGGAAATGCCCGAAATTAAACCGGCAGTTATCGGGCCAAGGATTTGGCCGATGGAAGCATACGATTGGTTGATGCCCAAAGTTTGTCCCTGTTCGTTCTGGTCCGTACGGTCAGAAATTATGGCATTGAGCATGGGGTTTCGTAGTCCGTTGAACAATCCATAAACACACATGCAAACAGCAAAGAAAATAAGGGTATTGCTAAAACCGCAAAGCAGCATCGCCGCAAAACAAAAAACAAGCGATAAAAGAAGTATGAGTGATTTGGAGGAAATCAGTTTAGTAACGTAGGGAACCGCCAGTTGCATCAGGATGCCGGAAATGCCAAATACGGCAAAAAAAACACCGATCTGGAAAGGGGTGATCTTTAAAACATCCGCAGTAAAAGTCTGAAAACCGATGATCATGGTGAATTGTGCCATCGTTAATAAAAACCCGATAAAAACAGCACTGCCAACCACCGGTTTTTTTAGTACTGTAATTAATGATTTAAAGGAGAATTCGGTATCGTTCTTGCGCTCTTTTACCGTATTGGTTTCCTTTAGGAAGAAAAAAGCGCAAAGAACGCCAACCAGGGCAATTGCTGCCGAAAAATAAAATGGTGCCTGTAAACTGATTTTGCTCATGATACCGCCAATAGCAGGCCCAATCACAAAACCAAAACCAAAGGCAGAACCGAGGATACCAAAGTTTTTGGCCCGGTCTTCGGGAGCGGAAGTATCAGAAACCATTGCTTGCGCTACCGAAATATTACCGCCGGTAATGCCGTCCAAAATACGGGCTGCAAATAGCATGATCAGGCTCCGTGCTTGTGCAAATAGAATAAATGAAATACAGGTGCCGATAAGGCTGATGATGAGCAATGGTTTACGGCCGTATTTATCAGATAAAGAACCCAGAATTGGCGTGGCAAAAAATTGCGCAATGGAAAAAGAAGCCGTTAATAAACCCAAAGTTTGCTCGGTAATACCGAACTGCTTGCCATAAGGATAAATGAGTGGGACGATGATACCGAAACCTAACGAGTTGATTACGCATATAAAAACCAGTATCCATAAATTTTTATTGTTCTTCATTGATGGTTATATAATGCAGATAGGGAAAGTATTAAAACCAAAAAAGATTCTGCACGCAGAACCTTTTTACATACTGTTTTTATCAGGTTATTTTAAATAGTTTTATCGGTAACGTCTTTTCCTCCATTCAAAGCTTTGTTTCTGAGCACAGAATGGTTTTTGCTGTATCCAAAATAAATTACAAAACCTATTAGTAACCATACAATTAATCTTAACCAGTTGGTCCAGCCTAAACCGAAGATCATTGCCCCGCAAACTAAAATACCTAAGATTGGAACAACAGGGACCCATGGTGTTTTAAATTCGCGTTTCAAATCCGGCTCTGTTTTACGCAATACAATTACCGCAACGCAAACCAGCATAAAGGCAAACAAAGTCCCGATGCTGGTCATATCGCCAACAATATCGCCAGGAACAAAGGCAGCAAACAAACCAACCAAAATCAAAATAAACAAGCTTGCTTTGTAAGGCGTTTTATAGTCAGGATGAATGTCACTAAAAACTTTTGGCAATAAACCATCCCGGCTCATCGCGTAAAACACACGCGACTGCCCTAAAAGCATCACCAGGATCACGGAGGAAAACCCCGCCAGGATAGCAACCGTTACCAACTGGCCTAACCAGGCGTAACCTGTCATGTATTTATTGATGGCAAAGGCAACAGAGGCTTCTTTACCAGAATTCCTAAAATCTTCTGTTGTGGCAACTCCTGTTAAAACGTGTGCAAATAAAATATAGAGAACTGTACAAATTACCAAAGAACCTAAAATACCAATCGGCATGTCCCTTTTTGGGTTTTTAGCTTCCTGGGCAGTTGTGCTAACGGCATCAAAACCAATAAAGGCAAAAAACACTACTCCTGCCGCCCCAAGTATGCCCATAATTCCTCCAAAGTTGTGGGTTATGCCCTGATGGTCTGTATAAGTTGTAGGTGCGGGGATATAATTTTGGTGATTGACCGGATTGATAAAACCCCAGCCAATAATGATAATCAGTATTACAATTGCAACTTTAGTAATGACGATAATTCCATTTACCACGGCAGATTCCTGCGTTCCGCGAATTAACAACAGGGTAAGAATGATAACAATGCCCAAAGCAGGAAGGTTGATCATGCCATGTGCCGTTCCATCCAAAGAATGCTCAAAAGGGGAATGGCACCATTCATAGGGTATCGCCTTCCAATGCAAAACATTTGTCAATAAATTATTAAGGTATTCGCTCCATGCAATGCCAACAGTTGCGGCGCCAACGGCATATTCCAGGATCAAATCCCAACCGATGACCCACGCTATCAACTCGCCCATGGTTGCATAACTATAAGTATAAGCACTGCCGGCAATGGGTATGGAGGATGACAGTTCTGCATAACAAAGCCCTGCGAGCGCACAACCGATAGCTGCAACAATAAAGCCGAAAGTAACAGAAGGGCCAGCATATTGTGCCGCTGCTGATGCAGTACGCACAAACAAACCAGCACCTATGATGGCACCGATTCCCAAGGCAATTAAAGAACCTGCAGTAAGGGTACGCTTTAAGCCTTTTCCAGACTCGGTTGCATCAGCCATAAGATCGCTGATAGGTTTTTTTAAAAATAGGCTCATGTAGTAATTTTAATTATTTGGTTCAATTTATCTGCAATTTCAAACGTAATTAAATTTTATGACAAAAAGAAAGGGATTTCTTTATCGGAAACCCCTTTATAGTAACAATTACGCTAATTATCAACTTTTTATTTTTACAAATGCTGTTTTTATTGCCTCAATTTTGATTTCTTTATTGATTTGGGGCTTGATTTTGGTTACGCCATTATTTTCTACATGAATATGCGGGGCAATAATCAAAGAAACGATGGACATCAGTTTGATCAAAATATTCATGGAAGGCCCGGAAGTATCTTTAAAAGGATCGCCAACGGTATCACCGGTAACCGAAGCTTTATGCGGCTCTGATTTTTTGTAATAGATCTCCCCATGTATTTCTACCCCTTTTTCAAATGATTTTTTGGCATTGTCCCAAGCACCTCCGGCATTGGATTGAAACAAACCCATCAAAACACCAGAAACGGTAACACCGGCCAATAATCCGCCTAAAACTTCAGGTCCGAAAGCAAAACCAACAATTATGGGTGTGATGAGTGCAATTAAACCAGGAGCCACCATTTCGCGCAAAGAAGCCTGGGTAGAAATAGCCACGCATTTTTCATATTCGGGTTTGGCTTTGTACTCCATAATCCCCGGGATCTCCCTGAACTGCCTGCGGACTTCCTGGACCATCGCCATGGCAGCACGGCCAACGGCAGAAATACACAAGGCCGAAAATATGTATGGGATCATGCCGCCAACAAATAAGCCGGCTAAAACGTCTGCTTTAAAAATATCAATATGATCAATGCCGGCAACGCCAACAAAAGCGGCAAACAGGGCCAAAGAAGTTAAAGCCGCAGAAGCAATGGCAAATCCTTTTCCGGTAGCGGCAGTTGTATTGCCAACAGCGTCCAGGGTATCTGTACGGTGCCGAACTTCTTCCGGCAGCTGGCTCATTTCGGCAATTCCGCCGGCATTGTCAGCAATCGGCCCAAAAGCATCAATAGCCAATTGCATCGCAGTTGTTGACATCATTCCGGCAGCAGCAATGGCTACCCCATATAAACCTGCAAAATGGAAGGAACCGTAAATCCCGGCGGCTAAAACCAATATCGGCAGTACGGTGGATTCCATCCCGATGGCCAGGCCGGCAATGATATTGGTGGCATGGCCGGTAGAAGATTGTTTAATAATGCTCATCACCGGCCTTTTGCCCATAGCGGTATAATATTCGGTGATGATGGACATCAGCGTGCCAACTACCAAACCAACCGCAATGGATAAAAACACATCCGTTTTGGTAAAAGTAATGCCGCGGATTGTCATTGTAGCCGGAAGCAGCCATCTTACGGCAAAAAAAGTGGCAATTGCAGTTAAAATAACAGCCATCCAATTGCCTAAGTTTAAAGCATTTTGCACGCTGTCGGTTTCTTTTTTTATCCTGACAAAAGAAGCACCGACAATAGAAAACACCAATCCCAAACCGGCAATCAGCATGGGCAGCAGGATAGGGGCAATGCCTCCAAACTGATCGTCAGATTTAATTTCCTGTCCTAAAACCATTGTTGCCAGCATGGTTGCCACGTAAGAGCCAAATAAATCTGCGCCCATTCCGGCCACGTCCCCCACGTTGTCGCCAACATTGTCTGCAATCGTGGCCGGGTTTCGCACATCATCTTCCGGTATTCCCGCTTCCACTTTCCCAACCAAATCAGCTCCTACGTCTGCAGCTTTGGTATAAATCCCGCCGCCAACACGGGCAAACAGGGCAATAGATTCGGCACCCAACGAAAATCCTGCCAACACTTCCAGTGCTTTTTGCATGTCTTTACCGTTTAAACTTCCGCCGGTACTTACCACATACATCTGGTAGAAAACGATAAACAATGAACCCAAACCGATAATGGCCAGCCCGGCAACGCCCAACCCCATCACCGTTCCGCCGGTAAAAGAAACTTTTAAGGCTTGTGCCAGGCTTGTTTTTGCAGCTTGCGTGGTGCGCACGTTGGCTTTGGTAGCTATCCGCATTCCGAGATATCCGGCAAAAGCAGAAAACAGGGCGCCAAGCAAAAAAGAAACAGCAATAACCGGGCTTGAGGTGTCAACAGTTGTGCCCGAATAAGCCAGCAAGATCATGGCAACCGCAACAAAATAAGCCAGGATGCGCCATTCGGCACGTAAAAAAGCCATGGCGCCATCTGCAATATAACCGGCCAGTTCTGTCATTTTTGCGTCTCCGGCTGTTTGTTTGGTTACCCACGCAGATTTTCTGGCCATAAATAAAAGCCCGACCACACCAAACAGCGGGATCAGAAAGATTAAATTTTTGTTTAAAAATTCCATTAGAATAAGTTTAGTAAAAGGTTTGTAACGATTGGTTTGGAAAGCTAAGGATTGTAAAAGGGATTGGCAATAGGGTACAGAAAAATAATTTCAATACCTCTTTGTATTTGAAACATTAAGGCCTGTTTAATTTATGCTTGAAAAATTATTGGTGCTTCTTTTATGCCCATAAATTTTGTGTTTGTTGATTGGCAATCAGTTGTCAGCCTTTAGCAATCAGCTTTTCTATCGTCTATAAACTATTAACTGAAAAAATAGAAAATTTAATGGTTTTTAGGTGATAAAAGAAGCATCTAAAAAAAACCGAATAAAATTTAAACAGGCTCTTATTTTTTTAGATAGATTCGGAAAATTTAGTTTTAGCCGATGGGGAATCAAACAGAAGAACAGGAAATGAAACGGGAACTTGGCCTGCTGGACGCTACCATGCTGGTGGTTGGTTCGATGATCGGTTCCGGTATTTTTATTGTAAGTGCCGATATTACCCGGAGTGTGGGCAGTGCCGGATGGGTGATCCTGATTTGGGTGATCAGCGGATTGATCACGTTAACGGCTGCCTTAAGTTATGGAGAGCTTTCGGCCATGTTCCCAAAAGCTGGCGGACAATACGTTTATCTCCGTGAAGCTTACAATAAATTTGTGGCTTTTTTGTTCGGCTGGTCAACTTTTACGGTTATCCAAACCGGAACCATTGCTGCCGTTGGTGTGGCTTTTGCCAAGTTTTCTGCTTACATCTTTCCTGCTGTTGGCCCCGATCATATCCTGTTCACTTTCGGCAGCTTTCGTTTTAATGCCGCACAATTGCTTTCTATTGTGATGATCATTTTGCTGACCTGGATCAGCAGCCGCGGCGTAAAGAACGGAAAGGTCATCCAAACGCTTTTTACCATCACCAAAATACTTTCCTTATTTGGGTTGATCATTTTTGGTTTGACAACTGCATTTCGTTCGGAAATCTGGCAGGCCAACTGGGCCGAACCCTGGAGGATGATGCAATGGAAAGCCGATTCAAACACTGCAATTGCCATTGGCGGAAGCGCGCTGTTTGCAGGCATTATTTCATCCATGGTTGGTTCTTTGTTTTCCAGCGATGCCTGGAACAACGTTACTTTTATTGCAGGGGAAATCAGAAACCCAAAACGTAACATCGGTTTAAGCTTGTTCCTCGGAACACTGATCGTTACCGTGATCTATATCCTGGCCAACATCATGTACACTGCGGTAATGCCGATGGTAGAAATTGCACATGCCCCGGCCGACCGCGTGGCTGTTGCTGCCTCCCAATATATTTTCGGAACTTCCGGAACTATTATTATTGCAGTCATGATCATGATTTCCACCTTCGGCTGTAACAACGGTTTGATCTTTGCCGGTGCCCGCGTTTATTATACCATGGCTCAAGACGGCGTGTTTTTTAAACAAGCTGCAAATTTAAACAAGTTCGAGGTGCCCGGCTGGGGATTATGGGCGCAATGTATTTGGACGAGCCTGCTTTGCTTGTCAGGTACTTATGGTGCGCTGCTGGATTACGTCGTTTTCGTCGTGCTCATTTTCTATATTCTAACCATTGCCGGTATTTTTGTCCTTCGGAAGAAACGGCCCGATGCCGAGCGTCCTTACAAAGCATTTTTATACCCGGTCCTGCCGGCTTTATACATTGTAGCAGCAGCAGTGATTTGCATCGGATTGTTGATCTATAAAACAGATACTGCTGGCTTCGGCTTGCTCATTGTGCTGCTGGGCATTCCTGTTTATTTTATCTCCCAACGCAATTTAAAAAATGCCTGATAAAAGAAGCATACTGTTTTTATGCCTGTTTTTTTGGTGTGTAAACCTTCGGGCACAAAGCTTAAATCAGAAACTTCAGACCGCTTTTACCCGGCTGGAACAGGATACGCAATGTAAATATGCTTCCGTTTCTTTGACCGTTCTCGATACCAAAACCGGCGAAACGATTTTTACGGCACATCCAAATATGGGTTTGGCAACGGCATCTACCTTAAAAACCATTACTTCTGTCACGGCTTTTAATTTATTGGGGAAGGATTTTCAATATCAAACCACTCTGGGTTATAATGGAACGCTAACTGCGGACGGCACTTTAAAAGGCGACCTCATCATCAAAGGCGGCGGAGACCCAACTTTGGGCAGTTGGCGTTACGGTTCCTCCAAAGAAAACACGGTTTTACAAGTTTGGGTGGAAGCGGTCCGCAAAGCAGGGATCAAAAAAATTGAAGGACGGGTTGTAGGCGATGATACTGTTTTTGGCACACAAAAAATCCCGGATGGCTGGATCTGGCAGGACGTGGGCAATTATTACGGTGCTGGTACTTCCGGTTTGTGCTGGCGCGAAAACCAGTTCGATATCAGGTTGCAGCAAAGCAATCCCGGCAGCAAAGTAAAGTTGTTAAGGGAAGTTCCTGCAATGCCGTATTTACAATTTAATAACGAACTGCTCACGGGCGTTGTTGGTTCCGGGGACAAGGCTTACGCATTTTTACCTGTTAAAAACAGCATGATGTACATCAGCGGAACTTATGCCTCCGATCTAAGCAAACGCAGTATTTCTGTGGCCGTTCCGGATCCGGCTTATGATGCTGCTTTCCGTTTGGCTGATACTTTAAACCGTTTGGGAATTAATTTAGCAGGAACGCCAGAATCAACCGGAACGTTAACGGCAGCCCAAAAGCAAACGCCGGCAGCAACACAAATTCTGGTGGACATTGCTTCGCCCAAACTTAGCGAAATTGTTTACTGGCTCAACAAAAAAAGCATCAATTTGTATGCAGAGCAGTTGCTGAAAACATTGGCCTGGAAAGCCGGAAAACCGGTAACCACAGCAAACGGCGTTCAGATGTTGCAGGATTTTTGGAAAGCAAAAGGCATCGACCCGAATGCTTTAAACCTATTTGACGGCAGCGGACTTTCGCCCGGCGACCGCGTTACCACTTCCGTTTTGGCACAAATCCTTTTATCAGCTAAAAAAGAAAGCTGGTTCCCGGATTTTTTTAAAAGCCTGCCGATTATTAACGATATGACGATGAAAAGCGGCAGCATCAACAGCGTACAGGCTTATGCCGGCTACCAAACCAAAACCGGGCGGGAACTTTGCTTTTCCATTATCATAAATAATTATAGCGGCAGCAGTTCGGGCATTAAAGCTAAAATTTTCCGGGTTTTGGATGAGTTGAAGTGAAGGGAAGGCCTTCAACCACATATTTTTCTTGCTCATGTTCCTGTGCAGTTGAGGCAGGCGTGTGGATTTCAGCCAATTATTCTTTGAAAGCATTAGCCATCAATCTTATCCATTATTTCCTGATAACCGGCTTCAATTGTTGCTTTTTCCATTCTTATTTTAAGCCAAAGCATCATCCAACACCTGATCCAACATCTTTCAGGACACTTATTTTTATCCGGTAAAAGAAGCATTTATTAAACCTTATGCCGAAACAAGTTTGGCCTGGCATAATAGGTGCTGGTTTTGGCGGTTCTTTTCTTCTTTTGCAAAAACCTGATTGCCCCGGCAGCAGTTATTCCGCCTAAAGTGTACCACAATATGCTTAATATTTTTGTTTCTGTTGTGCGGTTGCTGGGCGCATCGTTCAACCCCATTTTTTGCGGCATAAAAACAGCACCAAGCCCGGCAGCTAAACCCATTGCCAGGCCGCGCCTTAACAAATGCTTCTTTTTACCGAAACCAATCAGGCTGTAATAGAAAGTATTACTGAGGATATCTCCGGCCAAAGCCAGTTTATAAAGTTCTTTTTGGCGGGGCACGGAAAGGTTGGCTGCTTTCAATCCTTTAGCCAGGGCTTCTTCCCCGATCAAATGGATGTGCGGTGCATCTTTATCGATCTTTCTGTATAATTCGTGGATCAGATTGAGCGTAACCGCTCCTGCCAATCCCCCGGCTAATGCTGTTCCTGTTTTCATAACCCATAAAGTTATTTAAGCCGGATTTTGTTTGAACGTTAACATTCGGAATGTATCATCACACTAATATTTTTACATTTGTTTTAAATGGAACCGCAAGCCAACAACCCGCTTCATGGCAAAACTTTAGAAACGATATTAAATACTTTAGTGGACCGCTACGGATGGACGGAATTGGGCAGACGCATCCGTATCAATTGTTTTACAGATCAGCCCAGCATCAAATCCAGCCTGACCTTTCTGCGGAAAACACCCTGGGCCAGAAATAAGGTGGAAGATCTGTATATCCGTTGTTGTGCCGAAAAAAGCTGAACCACTTATTCATGCTGTTTTTATAGGCATAAAAGAAGCATCCTTGCCCATTTTTAATGCTTCCGTTTATTGTTCATTTTCGCTTTCTCGCCCGAACTGTAATTATAGGTTTTGGCATTGCTGGCTTTCTTTTCATGGAAAGCAGTGCCAACTTCTGAGGTCGGGTTTTTAACTTTAGCAACAGGCTTTTCTTCTTCCTTTTTTTGTTCTTTTTCGATGATCAGCTCTTCCGGCAAAACTGCTGCCGGGATTTTTTGTCCGGTCACCTGTTCTATTTTACGCACGGCACTTAATTCCAGGTCTGTAGCAAAAGTAATGGCCAGCGTTTCCCGGTTTTCCTGCGGGGAAGGATTGACAATATGTTGGATGAATGTTTCCTTTTCCACAGGAAGCTCGAAGTGCAGGATAAAAGGAACGGCAGACAGATCAATTTCAGCATGGCCTTCATTCGCTACAATCAATGTCCGCACGGTTGCTGCTTCCTTAAATTGTCCAATGTCCTGGAAACCAAGGGTATCAGAAAACACAGGATTTAAAACAGCAACTTCTTCTTTCATCCGTTTATGCAAACTCTTGTACACTTTTTCGGCGGTAAAAGAAGTATTAACGAAGACAACCATTTTGCTGAACAACTCCGCATCCTCTAAAAATAAATTAAGCAGGTTTAGTTTGGTGCGGAAGTTTGGAACGTGGTAAATCAACTGCTCATAAGTTACCAATACTGTTTCGTTCATTTCCTCTACTTCTACCGTAGCCGGCATGTTCATAAACGGGTTGATCATTTTCAACAGTTTATCGTGCACCACTTCTGTAAAAACCAGGTGCTGGGCTTTATCAATACTGTTGGCCAGTTCGGCAACCGGCAGTTGCATACCTTGTTTGATGATCAGTTCTGCATCGTCCAAGATCAGCAGGTCAACTTTATTCAGGTTTAAACCTAATTTCAGGTAAATCGCCCGGGCCCTGTCAGGGGTGGCAATAACAATATCTGCACCATCTGCCAAAGCATTTAACTGTGCTTCCATTCCCGGTGCCGGGTATAAACCAACAATTTTTATGGATTTGTTTTTGGTAAACGTTTCAAACTGTTCGGTTACGGCCAGTACTTTTTCTTTGCTTTCCACCAAAACCAGAACGCGGGGCGCATCGCCGAAACCAAGTTTTAAGCGGTTTAAAACAGCAAGCACATACGTAGTGGTTTTGCCGCAGCCTTCCGGCCCAACAACGATCAGATCTTGTCCGCCTGCAATTCTCGGTAAAGTTTTAAGCTGGATTTCTTTTGGGCTGATAAAGCCGGCTTCTGTTACCGTTCGGACTAATTGTTTACCGAGCTTTAGTTTTTCTGCCCACATAAATGATCGGGAATTAGGATGATGAAAGCACGAAGGTACGGTTTATGATTTGGCTTGGATTAAGCAATTGTGATTGTCTTCTTCCAATGTAAATGCTTCTTTTACACGTGTTTTTTGGTGTTGGATTTCCACGGGCAAGAGCTGTAGGCTCGGCTTGTTTGGTAGCAACAGAATTTATTCAGTTGCGGTTTTTATGACGATAGCAGCGTTTTGGCCATGCAGTTGAAACCCATACGATCAGATGAGCCGAGCCTACGACTCTCGTTGATCTTACAATATCGTTTCCGTTTCCATTATTTCCTGCTGAGGCCTGCCGTTTTTAAAAGCTTTTCTCGGTGTTAAGCCCAACAGATCAAACATCGCCATGTCGGTATCAAAAGAAGGGTTTGGTGTGGTGAGCAATTTTTCCCCGGCAAACAAAGAATTGGCGCCTGCCATAAAACAGAAAGCTTGTTCTACCGTGCTCATTTCCGTTCTTCCTGCCGAAAGGCGCACTACTGTTTTGGGCATGATGATCCTGGTGGTGGCTATCATCCGAACCATGTCCCAAACAGAAACACTCGGCTGATTGGCCAGCGGCGTTCCTTTAACCGGAACCAAGGCATTGATCGGAACTGATTCCGGATGTTTTGGCAAATTAGACAAGGTTTTAAGCATAGAGATACGGTCCTCCACAGTTTCGCCTAAACCAATAATTCCGCCGCTGCAAACGGTAATTTTCGCTTTGCGAACATGCTCCAAAGTTTGGAGCCGGTCATCGTAAGTACGGGTGGTGATGATGCGTTTGTAATCATCTTCCGAAGTATCCAAATTGTGGTTATAAGCATATAAACCGGCATCAGCCAACCGTTGTGCCTGTGCTTCGTTTAACATGCCTAACGTACAGCAAACCTCCATGTCCAGCGCGTTTACTGCTTTTACCATATCAATTACCTTGTCGAAATCGCGGTTGTCGCGCACTTCGCGCCAGGCAGCACCCATGCACAAACGGGAAGCACCGCCTGCTTTTGCTTTTTCGGCTGCCGCAATCACTTCTTCCTTTGGCAACATGCCGTGTACGTCAACGCCGGTATTGTAACGGGCAGCTTGCGGGCAATAAGCGCAATCTTCGGGGCAACCACCAGTTTTGATAGAGATCAGGGAACTGATCTGGACTTCTGCATAATCTTTGTTTTCGCGGTGCACAGTTGCCGCCCGGTAAACCAGGTCCAGCAGCGGTGTGTGGTATATTTCTGCAATTTCTTCTTTTGTCCAGTTATTTCTAATCTCCGTCATCATTTATGCTGATTTGCTTTGCGCAAATTTAATAAAAAGGATAAACCACAAAAGCAGGCCACTTCTATTTGTAAATACTTTTATTTGGCACCCGAAGATTTGAGTATGCCGCTGATGTTTGATTTTAAGCCGATGTATATCGGAAATATATTCACATCTCGGTTTTGCACCTGTTTAAAAGTATGTATATAACCACCTTGTAAAAAAACCACAAATTCGCCTATGGAATAATCTATGCCCAGGCCGGCTTTTGCAGAAACAGTCCAGCTATAGTTGTTTACGATGGTAACGGTTTGTAAAGTATTGTCTATAGAGGCATTAGGCAAATTGACGAGGCCAGCGCCCGGCCCGGCAAATCCATATAAACTCCACTGCTTAACGGTTTTGCGATATCCCGGGGTAACTTCCAGCAGATAAAAGGTGCTGCTCCCGTTTTTGATCCGATAGGGGTCCTGTGGCTTCTCTGTATAGTCCTGGTAATAGCCGAAAGAGAGAATATCAACTACTGTAGTAAGAAAAAAGTTGCTTTTTTTGAACAAAATATCAACCCCTAAATTAGAGGAAAACTGTGGCTTAAATATTTCTTTAACCTTACCTGAAGTAAAGCCATCATATACAATACCGCTAATACCCAATAACTTATTACGTTTGGCGGTATCGGTTTGGGCAAACGCCGGATTAAAAATTAAAAAACAAAGACAGGCAAGGGTTAAAGTAAAGAATTTTTTTTTCATCATGATTGTTTTATTAGGAAGAACATTTTGGATATTCTTTGCTAATATAGCAACAACTCAAAGCATTAATGTTTGAAGGATATGAACAATGTTTATAGTGATAATCCTGAAGCGGGCCAGGGATCAGCAAAAAGCCCAAATGAGTTTATAGGTTTATGTTGTATATTTTAAGTTCTTGGCATACTGTTTTTATGCAACAAAAAAGAGCAGACCGATATTGCCTGCCCTAATCCTTTTTATCCGTTGTATGTTCCAGGTTGGCGGGTTTCCTGCTCGTGACCGCAATGCTAATTACAGAAGAACCGGCAACGGCAACTTAAAACCGGCAGCTCAACCCTTCGGATTTAACGCCACATGGATACACTCGCTCAGATCCGTTAAATGGTAGTTGCTGAGGTTGTCTGTTATGTTGGGTAAAGAAGTTTTGATCAATGCATCAATGCTGCGCAGCTGTGCTTTGGCAACAGATAATACGTCGGTATCTTCTTTTTCCGGGTCCGGTACAACCGCCGGGCCTCTTCCACCGCCGCCTTGTGCAAATAAAACAACTGGCGATGCTGTTGCCGGCTTAACCAGTTCAATCAGTTTGGCCACATACATTTTTTGCAGGTTACGGCGGTAAACATCAATTGGTTGGTTTGCTTTCAGTTCTTTAAAGATCATGCCTTGCATATCACCAAAAAAATCAGTGATCTTGTAAGCACTGCTGCCGTTAGCCGCTTCTGAAGAAATGAGTTTGTATAAATTATGATTGGTAACAATGCGGTCCAAAGCAGTGTTCTGCAATTTATAAACTACCTGGATTGGGCTCTGGCCAACGTCACTCAAAATCTTTCTGTCGAGCATCCAAGTTGGTGTGGTAAATAATTGCTGGTCTAAAAACAGCATAGCTTCTTTTTGTACAGCAGCAGGAACATATTCATAAACCACACCTGTTTGTTCCATCGTTTTCGGCGTTTCATAAATACCACCAATGTTCTTGCTCACATGGCCCATGTAACGGTTAAACTGCCCGGTTAATTGGTTGTACATGTTTTCCAGGTTATCATAACCTTCGTTTTTCTGGCTGGTCCATTCGGGCAGTTTTACGATAATGCGTTGCAGGTTTTTGATACCGTAAGTGCTGGCTTTCATGGCATTGTCGCCCAGGTCTTCACTTTGTGAATGCGGATCGTCCGGATTGCTTTCTGTACCAAAGAACAGCCTTCTGTCTTTTAAACGGGTTACTGCCATTTTGTTTAAAGCAGGCTGTTCTGCCTCGGCGCTTTTGTATTCAGGCATCAGTTTATAGCCCCATTCTATTGCCCATTTATCATAATCGCCGATTCTCGGGTAGATGCCTGTTTGTTTGATATTGTCTTCCGGCTGCGCCACGTAATTGAAACGCGCATAATCCATAATAGAAGGCGTATGGCCGTTTGCTTCTACAAAAGCTTTATTACGCAGCATTTCTACCGGAACGGTTGAGCTGGAACCGAAATTATGGCGCAAGCCTAAAGTGTGGCCAACTTCGTGGGAAGAAACAAAGCGGATCAGATCGCCCATCAGTTCATCACTAAAAGTTACTTTTCGTGCACGCGGATCAATGGCTGCAGCCTGAACCATATACCAGTCGTGCACCAATTTCATTACATTGTGATACCAATTGATATGACTTTCAATGATCTCCCCGCTGCGCGGATCGGCCGTGCTCGGGCCGCTGGCGTTTTCAGTTTCGGAAGGTTTATAAACAATGGCCGAATGGCTGGCATCATCAATGCTCCAGGTAGAGTCTTCTTTCGCGGAAGGCGCCATTTTAGCGATGATCGCATTTTTAAAACCTGCTTTTTCAAATGCTTTCTGCCAGTCGTTGATGAACTGTTTTATAAGGTTTTGACTGTGCCTTAGTTACATTACCGGCAAAACCTGTAGGAAAAGCCGTTCGCCTTACAGAATCTGCCGGACGGTTTTGTGCAGAAAGCAAGGCCGTACAACTTAGTATAAATAACACACTGGTAAATATTTTTTTCATAAATGCTGTTTTTATGGTGCTAAAATTAACAAGTTTCATTTAAACCAGTTGATTTATAACAGTAAATGCCGTATAACTTTGTAATTACAAACTTCTTTGGTTTTAAACAGGGATAAATGATCGCAAAATGTTTCTGATTGTAAAGAATTCTTCCTGATACTGTTTTTACCGGTAAAAAATCAGCATAAAGTTTAATCATTGCACTTTATCAATCCCGGGAGATAGCATAATACATTGGCAGCAATCCCATAAAAACAAAAAGCAGGACAGAATAAACTTTTATATTCAGCTATAGTCTGACAACGATAAACAACGTAATTTTAATAAAGTGAAAAAGATAAAGCGTGCCCGCAAATTTGCAAAGGCCCTAATGCTTGCCGGTTTGGTTATTTTAACTTCATTTTCTGTTGCCCAGGCCCAACGTGGCGGCGGAAGAGGTTTCGGCGGAGGTGCCAGAATTAGTGGTGGTTTTCATGGTGGTTTTGGCGGAGGCAACAGAATTGCTTATGTTCCGCATTATGCACCAGGCAGGGTTTACGGTGGTATAAGTGTACATCCGGGTTATAGTTACCGTGGTTACTACGGCCGGCCTTACTATGGCGGTGTTTACGGCCGTCCGTACTTTGGTGGCTATGGGGCTTATTACCGTGGTTATTATCCGCATATCGGTTTCTATATCAACGTGTTGCCTTTTGGTTATTATCCGTTTTATTTTGGCGGATATCCTTATTATTATAACGAAGGCTTGTTTTACCAGCAATATGATAGCGGCTATCAGGTAGTTGCCCCGCCGGTTGGTGCCGAAGTACCTCGTTTGCCAAGAGGTTCACAGGATATTACCATTGACGGACAAAAATATTTTGAAAAAGACGGCGTGTATTACGAAAAGGTTATCGGGGAAAACGGCAAGAAAGCTTATCGTGTGGCAGGTAAAGACGGTGTTTTAAATACAGATGGCAACAACCAGCAACAAAATGATCAACAGCAGCCACAATACAACAACAATCAGGGCCAGCAGCAGAACAACAATGCGCTGCCGCAGGTTGGCGATGTTGTAAATTCAATCCCTGCAGAAAGCCGTAAAGTAATTGTTAACGGCGAAAAACTTTTTGTTTCCCCTGATGGGGTTTACTATCAGGAAGATAATTCCGGCAATACCCGTATTTTTAAAGTAGTTGGCGTACCATCCGAAGATAGCGGAACGGATGCTGTTTCTAACCGGTAATTGTTTGTATATCTAAAGTGAAACCTGGTACTGATGCAAGTCAGTCCGGGTTTTTTATTTTTTAAGTGATAAAAGAAGCATAGTAAAGTTTATCATGGTTCATGGGGAATTGTTCATCGGGAATTTGTTCATTGTTCATAAGGGATTGTTCCCGGTGAAGCCGATACTCCAAACCCCGCACCTCAATCCCCGCACTAAATTATTAAATCTGTAACAAACCGGTTGGCAGATTGTCTGAACAAAAAAACCTACGAACGATGAACTGGAAATTCAGAACCAAAAAGAAGGAAAATCAACCTAAAAAAAGTAAAGCCCGCGAATGGCTGGATGCCCTATTGTTTGCCCTAATTGCTTCAACCATCATCCGCGGGTTGGTATTTTCAGCTTATGCCATTCCTTCCGGTTCGATGGAACGGTCTTTATTGGTCGGCGATTACTTGTTCGTGAGCAAGATGAGTTATGGCGCGCGCATGCCTTTTACGCCTGTTGCCGTTCCGTTTTTAGAATCTACCGTTACTTCGTCAAACATCAAAACTTACTGGGACGGCATTAAACTGCCGTACTTTCGTTTGCCGGGTTTAACCGAAATCAAAAAAGGCGATGTAGTGGTTTTTAACAAGCCGGAAGAAGCAGATCCTTCCTACAACAAACCGGTAGATGTACGTACCCTTTTGATTAAACGTTGCCAGGCCACGCCGGGCGATGTGCTTTCTATTGTAAACGGACAGGTTTTTATAAACGGAAAAGCAAACAGCAATGCGGCAGGAGCACAAACTTCTTATGAAGTAAAAACGGATGGCCGGGAGATCAACCCTAAAATATTCCAGGACCTGCACATTGAAATAAGGCAGCAATTGGCTGAAAATTCATTTGAAATGATCATACCGACAGAAAACCTGGCCGTATTAAAAAGTTATTCCAATGTTAAATCCATTAAACCCATTGTTCAGGCGAAAGGCGAATACGATCCGCAGGTTTTTCCGCACAACAATAACTTTAAATGGAACGAGGATAATTTTGGCCCGTTGACTTTGCCTAAAAGAGGCATGACGATTTTGTTAAATGATTCGACCATGGTTTTATACCGCCGGGCTATTGAACTGTACGAGAACAACAAGGTTGAGATGAAAGGAAAGGATGTTTTGATAAACGGTAAAAAAACGGACAGTTACACCTTTAAATTCAATTATTACTGGATGATGGGCGATAACCGCCATAACTCGCTCGATTCCCGTTTTTGGGGCTATGTTCCCGAAGACCATGTCATCGGCAAAGCCATGATTACCTGGTTTAGTGTGGACAGCACGGCTTCAGCTTTAAATAAGATCCGGTGGGACAGGATTTTGAAAGTGATCAAATAAGCCGGCAGCTTATCTGGTATTATATTTATTTGAGGAAGATAAGGCCATGCTTCTTTTATAAGGTAAAAATCAATGTTCTTTTCGTGTCGTTTTAGAATCCCGTAGAAACAACTATTTTATACCGATAAAAGAAGTATCGGTCCGGAGAGGGGATCCTGAACGATGTTCAGGACGACAAAAGCCAAGTGCCGGATAAGTAAGGATATTTACAGCAACAGAATGTCAATCTGGTGGGCGTGCACCATATCTTCCTGAGGCGACCAGGCAAATATCGTAAACCGGCCGTCCTGCGAAGCAACCAAAGCAACGGCATCGCGCTGATCAAATACAAACTGGGCCGCAGAAAGATGCCTGGTGCCGCCCAGGTTTGCCGGATGGATCACGCTGGCAGCGTTACCGATAACCGGTTCGGTAAGTACAATCTGATCTACCCGTTTGCTTTTCCATGAACGGCCGATCTTGGCGCCAAAAGCAAGCAATTCGTGCCTTTCGTTTATGATGGTTGCACCGTCCACTGCGGTTAAACCACCCACGCTATCTACCATTTGCCTTAAGGTACTTTCCCATAGCAGCCTGTTTTTTTCCTGGTCAGCCTGTTGTGCGAGATTTGCCAACCCTGGAAACCCGGACAAAACAGGATAGGTGATGGGATGGATAATGGAATCCCGCCAATCGTCCTTATCTGCCGGAACAACCAGCAAAGCACCGCCGCGGCCATGTGCGCGCATGGCAGTTGCCAGTTGCACCAATATATTAACCGAATCGTTGCTGTTGTAGGCGGAAGTGAAACCCAGCAATGAACTGATGATCGGGGGACGGTCGGGTACATTTCTACTGCGTTCATCTACTATTTTTATCAGGTCGCCTTTTAGCGTGGCCACGTTCACAAACTTGCCCAAGCCGTCAATCCGGCGGTGTTTTATCACCAGCAGGCCTGGTTCAACCACCTCCAGTACAAAACACAATCCTGGTATTTCACGCGTAGTCCCCCACAAATACAGCTCGTCATTCTCTATCCAAACGCCCAAATGGATGCCCGGCCTTTCTATCGCTGGTGCAAGTTTGGTCAAAACAGAAGTTTTAAAAGCTAAGCGGTGTTCAAAAACCAAAGGTGTGCCTGCCATCCCTTCCGGTAAAAAAGCCAGTGATATTTTTGTAGAATGGCCTTCTTCCCGTCCCAGGCTCGTCCAGAAAGCAACATCAATAATTGCTTCAATAGCAGCAGCAAAAGGTTCGGGTGCCAAATCTTGCACACTGTTTGACCGGGCAGTAGTAAAATGCTGATTAAAGTGATGTTCTACCGCAGCAGAAACCGCACGTGCAGCCTGATAAGTGGGTTCCGGATAATTTATCCCGGTCGTACTGTTTGTTGTGGGGTTGTTCATTAAAGCACAGAAACTGCATTCAGGTTAAGAATCAAAACTAACCTAATTCGGGTTGGTGTGCAAATACAATGTGTCAGCCTAATGTTGTTTATTCTTTTTGTTATACAGATGCTTCTTTTATCGGGGTAAAATCGGTGTTTGGGCATGCAGACAACAGCAAGCTTATTTTAATCAGCCAAACTTGTAGGTTTTTACCAGGTAAAAGAAGCATTATCTTTTTAAGAAGATTCCCCCTTTAACCAGAACGGACCTTGTTTAAAAGCAAGCATTATTTAGAATCAGTTTGTATTGTGCCGAAGCGGTGTAACCGGCTTTCCTACTTCGGTGCAATACTTACCTTTGCTCCCTAAAATCAAAACAATGGCAGCAACAAAATTAACCATCAACAACAACGGATCAGTAAAAATAGAAGGCGATTTTGAAATGGTGGACATGCAAGGCAATAATTATGGTTTGCAAGGGCGAACCATCGTTTCCGTTTGCCGCTGCGGCCTATCGGCAAACAAACCATTTTGCGACGGCTCGCACAAAGGCCATTTTGAACATAACGCCGTGGCTTTTGACCTGCCGCCCAAAAAGGTTTAACCTTGGGTAAAAGGCAGAAAGGCGAAGGGTAGAAAGGTGAAAGGTGAAAGGCGAAGGGTAGAAAGGGATCGGCTTTGAGCAATACTTTTTGTCTTTTTCCTTTCGGTCTTTTCCTTTTTCTTAGGTCACCCGTTACATCACCTATAATTATCGATCCTCTGCTTTCCTGTTGGAAATACGCATTTCCCCCGAAACTAACCTACTGTTTTTAACTATAATATTTTGTTGGATTATAATAAAAGACAGCAAAATTTATAGGGGTTGCCTATTTTGATTAAATTGGCAAAAAATCAAGGCGGCATAATTGGCCTTAACCGATATGAACGGAGAATCTTTAAATATACAACAAGATAATTTAGAAAAACTTAAACATTTTTTTCCTGAACTCTTCTCGGAAGATCAGATCGATATGGAAAAATTTAATGCTGCTTTTACCGGCAACATTAATTTTGCAAACGAACGGTATGTTTTAAACTGGGCAGGCAAAGCAGATGCTTTTAAAACGTTGCAGATACCAACTACGGCAACCTTAAAACCTTGCCCGGGCGAAGGAATAAACGACGGCTTTTCCTCCCTCTCCTCTGGAGAGGGTCGGGGTGAGGCTTCCCAAAACGTTTTTATCGAGGGCGAGAATTTGGAAGTGCTTAAAGTGCTTCAAAAATCATATTACAATAAAGTCAAGTGCATTATCATTGACCCGCCTTACAACACCGGCAACGACAGTTTTATTTATCCCGATAGTTTTAAAGAAAACAAAACAGATTACGAAAAACGGGTAGGCGATAAAGACGAAGAAGGCTTTTTAATGAAAGAAGGTTTTTTTAAAAAGAACAGTAAAGACAGCGGCCATTTCCACAGCAATTGGTTAAGCATGATGTACCCGCGTTTGTTTTTAGCTAAAAACCTTTTGAAAGATGACGGCGTGATCTTTATTCATATTGATGATAACGAAGTGCATAACCTCAGGTTATTGATGAATGAGATTTTTGGGGAGGAGAATTTTGTGGCAACATTTCCAAGAATTACAAAAAAAGCTGGAAAGACAACAGATAAAATTGCTAAGAATAATGACTATGTTCTCTGCTTCCTAAAAAAAGAAACCGGTAAATTTAATTCTTCTGCGATAGATGACGAGGGGTATAAAAATGTGGATATACACTTTGAAGAAAGGGGTTATTATAAGCTTAGTCAAACTCTTGATTATGGTTCTATTCAGTATTCACCTTCCTTAGATTATGAGATTGCAATAAATAATAAAATTTTTAGACCGGGAGGTGTTTCAATCGATGAAATGCAAGATAGAAAAAAACAAAATCCATCGAGTGATTTTTGTTGGAGATGGTCAAGAGATTTATTTGATTTTGGCTACAAGAACGATTTTGTTGTTGTAAAAGAATCAAAATATGGATCAAGGATTTATACTAAAACATACCAAAGAGCAACTATTTTAAAAAACAACAGTGGATACTTTGTGGACTTGAAGGAAAGAACAAAATCTGCAACATCAATAGATTTTATTCAGAATAAATTTTCAAATGATAACTCAAGAAAAGATTTTAAGCAAATTTTTGACACAAATATATTTGAATATTCTAAGCCTGTTGAACTAATAAAAGAGTTAATCAAACTTTCTACTAATTCAGATGATATAATCCTCGATTTTTTTGCAGGTTCAGGAACTACAGCCCAAGCAGTTTTAGAACTCAATCAAGAAGACAACGGTAACCGAAAATTTATTTTGGTTCAGTTGCCAGAGGTAACGGATGAAAACACGGAAGCTTACAAAGCAGGTTATAAAACCATTGCAGCTATTTCCAAAGAACGCATTCGGCGGGTCATCAAAAAAATACAAGCTGAAATAACAGAAGAGGAAAAGAAAAAAGCCGGACAACTAAATTTAGGTGATAAAAACAGTATTGCCCAAAATATCGATTTAGGTTTTAAAGCTTTCAAGCTTTCGCCTTCCAATTTTAAAATATGGAGAGGAAATGAAATTACCGAAGAAAACTTAACGCAGCAATTGGATGCTTTTACCAATCCTGTAAATGAAAACAGCCAGGAGCAGAACATGCTTTATGAATTGATGGTGAAAGCAGGATATGAGCTTACGGATCTGGTAGAAGCAAACTCCTTCCCAGTAGGGGAAGGCCGGGATGGGGCTTTTTATTCGGTAAATAATGGAGAATTGGTAATTGCTTTAACTGAAATGAGCCAAACTGTTATTGATAAGATTATTGCCGCCAAACCAAAAAAAGTAATTACACTGGATCATTTATTTGCCGGTGATGACCAGTTAAAGACGAATACGGTTTTACAGATGAAGGATGCTGGAGTGGAATTTAAAACGATATAAAAGGTCAACAACATGAGTATTTACGGTATCGAAATACAAAACTTTAAATCCATACGCAATAGCGGGGAGATACTTATTAAACCTTTAAATATTTTAATTGGCCCAAATGGGGCTGGTAAAAGTAATTTTATCGGTTTTTTCAAATTTCTAAATGTTCTTTTTGATAAACAATTGCAAAATCATATTGCCCGGAAAGGCAGGGCTGATGGGTTTATGTATTTTGGAAGACAATCAAGATTTATAACTGGAAACATTGTTTTTACCAACGAAGAAAATAAAATAAGTAATCGTTACAGTTTTAAAATGGAACCAGACCAATCGAACAGTTTGTTTTTCAGCGAAGAATACAGTGATTATAATATGCGAACGAAGACGGCAGACATCGTTTCCTGGAGTCTTAAAAAGATTAATTTTGGTGGTACACCCGAAAGTAAATTATCAGAAGATGTATCCATACGATCTGATTTTTTAAGGAAGTTCTTTAAATCATTTAAAGTTTTTCATTTTCATGATACCAGTGACTCTTCTAAATTGAAAGGCTTTTGTAACACAACTGATAATGAATATTTAATTGAAGACGGTAGCAATTTGCCGGCTTTTTTATATCGGATGAAAGAAACAGCACCCAAAAGCTTTAAAATACTTGAATTTACCATAAAATCAATCGCTCCTTTTATTGATAGTCTTTTTTTACAGCCTGATCAGATCAATGCCAATCAAATAGAATTGCGCTGGAAAGAAAAAGGTCATGACAACCTTTTCAATTCTTACTCCCTTTCTGATGGTACACTTCGTTTTATATGTTTATGTACTTTACTTTTACAACCCGATCCACCCAAAACTGTAATTATTGATGAACCAGAGTTAGGGCTTCATCCATCTGCAATAATAAAACTGGCTGCTATGATTAAAAGCGCTTCTACCAAGTCTCAAATTATTGTTTCAACGCAGTCTATAAATCTATTGGATCAGTTTGAACCTGAAGATATTTTAGTGGTTGAACGGGAAGAAGGCCAGTCTGTGTTTAAACGTTTAAATGCTTTGAATTTAAAGGAATGGCTGAATGAATATTCAATCGCCGAATTATGGGGCAAAAATGTATTAGGGGGTACACCATGAGCCGTGTATTACGTGTATTAAATATATTGGTAGAAGGAGAGACCGAAAAAGAGTTTGTTAATAATCTTATTTATCATTACTTGTTTGCTAAGGGGGTTTTTAATATCAGACCGATTACGATAGAAACTAGCCCTGGTTTTAAAGGAGGCGATGTTAGGTATGAAGCGCGATATAAATCTAATATTGTGAATTTACTTCGTGGTAAAGAAGATATGATCGTTACCTCGTTGATTGATTTTTATAAATTAAGGAATGACTTTCCAAAATTTGAAGAATCAAAAAAAATAACAGATGTGCAAGTAAGGGTTAAATTTTTAGAAGAAGCATGCGCTGAGGATATTCCTGACGGTAGGTTTATTCCATATATCCAGTTGCACGAATTTGAAGGGCTTTTATTTGCAGATACAAAAGGATTTGATTTATTTACTAACTTGTTGCCCTCTAATAAAAATCAGTTGGTTGATATTGTAAAGCAATATCAAAATCCGGAATTAATTAATGAAGGGGAACAAACCGCCCCTTCTAAAAGATTAGAAAGATTAATCCCTTCTTATCAAAAACCACTATATGGAAATATAATTGCCTTAGAAAACGGTTTTGAGGTATTACTTAAAAAATGCCCGAGGTTTAAATCCTGGATTGATACTTTAGTTAAAAGAATGAAAGACTGATGAAACTCCACTTCGACAGCAACCAGGAATATCAATTACAAGCGATAAAATCTATCACAGATATTTTTGAAGGCCAGCATTTAAGCAACAGTGATTTTGGATTTTCAATAAAAGAAACAGGAACTTTATTTTCAGAAAATGGTTTAGGAAATAAACTTACCCTAAATGAAGATCAAATCTGGGAAAATGTAAAAGCTATTCAACAGCACAATGAAATAAGAAATTCCAAGTCAGCATTTCAGGGAATGAATTTTTCTGTAGAAATGGAAACCGGCACAGGAAAAACTTATGTTTACCTGCGTACCATTTATGAATTGCAAAAGCTTTACGGTTTTAAAAAATTTGTGATTGTTGTTCCGTCAGTTGCCATTCGCGAAGGTGTTTTAAAAAACCTTGAAATCACACACGGGCATTTTCAATCTTTATATAATAAAGCACCTATCAACTTTGATAACTACGATAGTAAAAAGGTATCCAATATCAGGGGTTTTGCTTCTGGCAATGCAATACAAATTTTGGTTATCAATATTGACGCTTTCGCCAAAGATGAAAATATTATCAATAAGCCGAATGATCGGCTGACAGGTAAAAAGCCGATTGAGTTTATCCAAAGTTGTAATCCAATTGTGATTGTGGACGAGCCGCAAAACATGGAAACAGATATTCGTAAAAAGGCAATCCAGAATCTAAAGCCGCTTTGTACCTTGCGTTATTCGGCAACACATACCAGCCTGTACAATTTGATGTATTCTTTAAACCCGGTAAAGGCTTATGACCTGGGTTTGGTAAAGCAGATAGAAGTTGATTCGGTTATGAGTGAAAATGATTTTAATGCTTCTTTTATCCGGTTAGAATCTATAACCCGGACAGGCAATAACATCAAAGCAAAAGTAAAAATTGATGTAAACACTTCCAAAGGGGTTCAGCGAAAGTCGGTACAGGTAAGCAAGAACAGCCTTGATCTATTTATGCTATCGGGAGAAAACCCAAAATACGAAGGGCTGAAAGTATATGAAATTGATTATGGAAACGATCAGATAGAATTAACAAACGGGCTTGTGTTGAAATCAGGTGAATCGCAAGGCGGAATGAATGATGAAGTAATGAAATTCATGATCCGTAAAACGGTAGAAGAACACCTGAAAAAAGAAAGGGCGTTTAAAGGAAAAGGGATCAAAGTGCTTTCCCTGTTCTTTATCGACAAGGTAAAAAACTATCGCGAATATGATGGAAACAGTAATGCTGTAAAAGGGAAATTTGCACAATGGTTTGAAGAAATATACCAGCAAGAAATAGCGAAACCAAGTTTTAGAGATCTAATTCTTTATAAAGCGGAAGATGTGCATAACGGTTACTTTTCACAAGACAATAAAGGAAGGGTAAAAGATACCGGAGGCGAAACGCAGGCAGATGATGAAATCTATAAACTTATCATGCAGGATAAGGAAAGGCTACTTGATCTAAATACGCCGCTTCGTTTTATATTTAGCCATTCTGCGCTTCGGGAAGGCTGGGACAACCCAAACGTATTTCAAATTTGCACTTTGAATGAAACGAAGTCGGAAATTAAAAAACGACAGGAAATAGGCAGAGGTTTAAGGTTATCGGTAAATCAAAACGGACAAAGGATATTTGACCGTAACATTAATAAACTTACTGTAATAGCTAATGAACGTTATGAAGATTTTGCCAAAGCTTTGCAGCAGGAGATTGAACAAGAATGCGGAGTTGATTTTTCAGGAAGGATAAAAGACAAAGGCAAAAGAGAAAAAGTAAACCTGCGCAAAGGCTTTGAAGCCGACCCCAGGTTTTTAGAAATATGGGATAAAATAAAATTTCAGACAAAATACAAGGTAGAATATAAAACGGATGAGCTAATTAGAGATGCAGCTAAATCAGTTAAAAATATGCCTGAAACAAAAAAGCCTGCTATTACATCAACAAAAAAGAAATTATCGATAACAGAAGCAGGTATTGAAGGGCAATTGATAAGTGATAGCGGAAATGATAGCTACAGTTTTACATTTGAGATACCGGATGTGTTGGCTTATATTCAAAGCAAGACAGAATTAACCCGAAACACTATTTTAGAAATGCTAAAACAGTCAGGTAGGATTAATGAAATGTTGCTCAATCCACAGTTATTTATGGATCATGCAGTAAGCGCTATAAAAGATGTATTGTATGAGCTAATGATAGACGGTATTAAATATGAAAAAATAGGAAATCAGGTTTATGAAATGCAACTGTTTGAAGATAACGATCTGGAAATTTATGTCGATAAGTTTACCCATACTGTAAATGCACTTGATAAAACCATTTATGAAAATTACGTTCCGCTTGATTCAAAGGTAGAAAGTGATTTTGCTAAAGATTGCGAAACGAGTGAGAATGTAGATTTTTATTTCAAACTGCCTTTCTGGTTTAAAATTGCTACACCTATTGGAAGTTATAACCCGGATTGGGCAATTGTATTTAAAGGTGAAAAGAAAATATACTTTGTTGCAGAAACTAAAAGCGCAGGGCAGGAACTACGGGGCAGCGAGAGCATGAAAATAAAATGTGGCAAAGCACACTTTAGAAATTTTGAAGATGTAGTATATAAACAAGTATCAACTGTGAGCGGGTTGAGTAATTGAAAAGAATTAAAAATTTTGTAACTTTTATCATAGTTGTTGTAAAATAAAAGGACAAAAAGTGCTAAAACATTAGTAGTACATAAATAAACGAGGTTTCTTTTACCGCTGTCTTTTTAGTAGTAAACTACACCCAAAGCCTTTCGTTAAACCAAAAACCAATAAAAAGGCAGGAAACAACAACGGCTTTATAATTCTTAACCTTTTGCTGGTTAATTGTTACAGTTATTGCAATAAATGTGTTTCTAAATTTGATTATCTTTACTTATTGAAACATTAAGAAAATGATACAGTCAACCTATTTAAAAACTAAAAAAGTTTGTAAGGTAAAATTTACATACAACGGTGCATTGGCCGAAAAAGTTGAATTGTTTGGGTTAAACAACGACTGGCAAACCCCGATAGGGATGGCCAGAAAAAAAGATGGTTCTTTTACTGCTGAAGTTTCTTTGCCCATTTACTCTAAACAGGAGTTTAAATACTTGGTAAACGGTGCTGAATGGGTTACCGAACCGGAAGCAGAAGAAAGCTGGAATGAGTTTGGCACAACCAACAGCGTGATAAACCTTTAATAAGGAACATAGGGTGGTCCATGAATTGTCCCCGCGATCAATTAACCCCTTTAAACCGTTTCATGACAACCGTTTTCCAGTCGATCATGCGGTAATAATCAGCAACCGACTGGTCCCTTAAAAACGCATTCATGCTTGCATCTGCATCGGCCAGGGTTTTCCAGTAGATCATCATCAGGCGTTCGCCATTTTGTGAAATACCTGTGCGGCGCGTGATGTAACCACTTTGCCTGCTGATGTAATCGGCTTCTACCTGCTGGTCCCTTTTATCAAAAGTATCACGTTGCACCTGGCTTTTTTCTTTAAAAGTAGCTATCTCAATCACATAGGGCCTTGCGTCTTTAATCGAATTGCTGTGGTCATCCTTAACAAAAAAACGTTTGCGGTCTATGGTTGCTGTATCGATGATCTTCTGCATAACACTCCATAAAGGATTTTTGATAAGCATCTGCTGGTCTGCATCTGCATGTGCTGCATTATCCCATGCCAACACTACCAGTAAGTTGCCTTGCTGGTCAATCCCGCTCTCTTTGCTAATAAAGCCGGGTTGCTTTTGGGTGTAGCGTTGTTGTACAACCGAATCCAACCGGTTGTATTCCGCCTGCTGCACGCCCTTTTTCATTTTATAAGTAATAATTTCAATTACATAATTGGCATAATTAACAGGCTGTCTTTTTTTAGTTTTTTTGCTCGTATGGTTACTTTGTTGTCCCTGGCTGCAGGCGGCAAAAAACAAAACCACAGCTAAGATAAAAAGGTAAGTACTTGTGTTTTTCATCAGAATGATTTTTTTAATGGCGATGAAGCTTCCCGGGCCTTGTTCATTTTTGTTTTTGAGCGGTGGCCCGTCGAAGGTTTCATTGTAAAAATGTTTAATGCTTTAAAGCTAATACTATTTTTAGGCGGCGAATAGTTAAAACATTAGAAGCCCGGTTAATTGAAAATACAATGACAGTTTGTTTGATGACAGGTCGATAATCAGCAAAATGCAACAACAAATGGATCTTGAGGAAAAATATGCACCCAACATGCATTAAGTTGTATAATTCCCAATAAACAAAACCACAGGATAATCCTTAATAAATCGTTTCCACTGTAACAGATGCTTCTTTTACCCCTATAAAATCATGATGTTGTACCTGATCGTTGCCATGCTTGTCCTCTTTATTTTAGGATACTTGTTTTTTTCAAAACGGAAGGCAAAGCAGCCGATTGGTCCGCAGCAGGAAAGCCAGTACCGGGATCTGTTGGAAAAGCACGTAGATTTTTACCGTAAGCTAAACCCGGAAGAACAGCAAAACTTTATTGTAAGGATAGAAGCGTTCTTGCAGGATATACACATTGAAGGCGTAGGTTCGGAACTGGAGGATCTGGACCGCGTGTTGATTGCCGCCAGTGCCCTGGTCCCGATTTTTGGTTTTAAAGACTGGCGTTACCCCAACCTTACCAACGTCATCCTCTATCCCGATACTTTTAACAATGATTTTCAGTTTGAAAGCGGTAAGCGGGAAATTGCAGGCATGGTTGGCAGTGGTTTTATGAACGGGCAAATGCTATTGTCACGCGTGGCATTAAGAAAAGGCTTTTCTGCCTCCGCAGGAACAGAAAATACCGCCATACATGAGTTTGTGCATTTACTGGACCAGGAGGATGGCGCTACAGACGGCAAGCCGGAACATCTTTTACCGCAGGAATATATCGAGCCCTGGCTGAAACTGATCCACCAGGAGATCCGGAAGATTGAAGCGGGAAAATCCGATATAAACCTTTATGCCATCACTAATGAAGCTGAATTTTTTGCAGTTGTTTCCGAATACTTTTTTGAGAAGCCCGAAAAGCTGAAACAAAAACACCCGGAACTGTACGAAATGCTTTGTCAGATATTTTTGCAGAAGCCTTTAAAACAGCAATAATCAATGTGGGCCATTAGCTTCTTGGATGATATTGAACGATGGTTTCCCGCAGGTATTCCCGGTCTAAATGGGTGTAGATTTCGGTTGTGGTGATGCTTTCGTGGCCCAGCATTTCCTGCACGGCCCGTAAGTCGGCACCGCCTTCGATTAAATGGGTGGCAAAAGAATGACGGAAAGTATGCGGACTGATGCTCTTTTTAAGGCCGATTTTTCCGGCTAAGTTTTTAATAATCATAAAAACCATCACGCGGGAAAGCGCAGAGCCGCGTTTGCTCAAAAAAACATAATCTTCCTGCCCTTTTTTTATGTCGAGGTGAACACGTAGTTCTTCAAGCCAGATCTTTAACAATTTGCTGGCTTGTCCGCCAATCGGCACCAAACGTTCTTTATTGCCTTTGCCCAATATCCTGATAAAATCATCTTCCAGATATAGGTTGGAAATTTTTAAAGTGACGAGTTCTGTAACGCGCAAACCGCAACTATAAAGTACTTCGAGCATGGTTTTATTGCGCATCCCGTCGGGTTTGGAAAGATCAATAGCAGCAATCAAAGCATCAATTTCCAAAATGTTTAAAGTATCCGGAAGTTTGCGTTGTAACCTGGGCGCTTCAATCAGTTCCGAAGGATCATGCGAAAGCAGGTTTTCCATCAGCATAAATTTATAAAAAGCTTTAATGCCCGATAAAATCCGTGCTTGCGAAGCCGTTGTCATCCCCAGTTCGTTCACCCATTGTATAAATGCTTTTAAATCTTGCGTCGAAATCGTTTCCGGTTTGCGTTCGGGCACGAGCGAAACGGCAAACTGATGCAGCTTGTCCATGTCCTGCAAATACGCCTGGACAGAATTGGGCGAAAGGAATTTCTCCAGTTTTAAATAAGAACGAAAACCGTTGATGGTTGAAGGCCAGTCCAAATTATTTTACAGATTATGATTATGTTTGGGTGATGAAGATACAAATTATCAACGGACCGAACCTAAACCTATTGGGCCTGCGCGAACCATCAGTTTACGGCAATACTTCTTTTACCAACTACTTTTTGACCTTGCAAAAGCGTTTCCCCGAAATCGGATTCAGCTATTTCCAAAGCAACAAAGAAGGCGAACTGATCGACAAGATCCAGGAAGTGGGTTTTGATTATGATGGCATTATACTCAACGCCGGTGCTTATACACATACTTCTATTGCCATTGCCGATGCTATTGCTGCGGTAAAAACGCCGGTTGTGGAAGTGCATATTTCCAACGTGCACCAACGCGAAGCTTTCCGGCATCATTCCTTTTTATCCGCTAATTGCAAAGGCGTTATCCTGGGTTTCGGCTTGGACAGTTATTGGTTAGCAGTGGAAAGTTTTTTGGTGGGCTGAGGTTTGGATGCTTCTTTTATAGGGTGAAAGTTGGTGTTTGTGTGAAGGAAAAGATTTTTAAATCCAGATAAAAGGACAAATTATCCTACTAAAATTAAAGGCTGGATTTTCATCAGTATTTACTTAAAATAATCATATTTTTGTGTAATATGGAATTAGAATTTGATATAACACAATCCTTTAATGAGGATATAGCTCATTTGTCTTCTACCCAGAGAGAAAACATAGGAGAGCAGATCAATATTGTTTCTCAATCCCTGCTTAATGGTAAAACGGTTTTTAAAGAAAATTCATCTATTCTGTATATTTTCAATTTAAAAGGAGGGTTGGACAGTTCTTTATTCCTGATCAGGGTTGACCAGGATAACCGTGTTATTGCTGCTGTAGATGAAGATCCTATTTTTGATAAAATTTCGCTTACACTTTTTCGAATAGTAAATAAAGACAAAGCTGAAAAGATTTATAAGGAAGTAGGTGAGGAGATATATTCAAAATTGGGTATATTGTAATTAGGTATGGCAGAAATAAAAGTTCTGTTAGATGAGTATGGCGTTATTTATGAAGCTAACAACATACTTCCTTTTGCTGATTTAAAAATTAAATTTCCGGAAGCTTTAGCCGAATTGGAAGACAATAATGCTCACAAGATTCGTCAGTTTCCTAAAACCAGGTTGCATAAAGTAGTTGTTGTAAAACAAACTGTTTATAGGGCTGATATTGATAAAATTTCTGGCTGGCGGTTGCACGTTCAGTATATTGATAAACAATTGCATTTAAAAGATGTGATTGATGGCCAGTTGCATGATGATGTTATCAGGGTTATTCAATCTAAGAAAGACCGTTACTCATAAACCAAGATCAATTTTCATTTCAGTTGTATTTGTTTGTAATACTGTTTAAAGTAACACAAACGGAAAACCTTTCGGCATCATTCTTATTTATCTGCCAGTTGCAAGGGTGTTATCCTGGGTTTTAGTTTGGACAGTTACTGGTTGGCCATGGAAAGTTTTTTGGTGGGCTGAGGTTTGGATGCTTCTTTTGTGGGGTAAAAGTTGGTGTTGAAAGGAGGTCCAAAATTTAGGGTTTCAATCCAAGTTTTCACGAAAGCAAGACTTTAAGAAATATTAAAAAGATAAAATTGATGTTACATTGTTTTCTTGAAGTGCTTTCCAGAAATTTAATATTTCTTCATCAAAAATGTCCACTAATTATTTATTGATAAAAGGTTTATGTGATATTGATGCCTTGTTCAGGGCCTGCTGTATCTTAAACAGGCGGGTGGCCATTTCAAAGCGTTCCTTGTAGCTCCGTTTCAAACCTTCTTTTAAAAGCTCTAATTCAGCCTGATCAAATGTTTGTTTTGTTTTTTCCATGATAGATGAATTCTGAAACCCTATCAAATTTACATAAAAACAACGCCAGCAACAAGCGTTTTTAGTTTAATGTAAGTAAACAAAACAGCCGCTAAAATATTTAGAAGCTGTTTTTTCTGTACACCCCCGGATGCAAATTTTTTGAACACCTTTACGATTTTTTAGAGATATTGGAACAAATTATTCAACCTTCAAATTTTTGATTTAATTCTTATCTTTATATCATGACTACAATGACATTACAGGTTCCTGAAGCGCTTGAAAAAGAACACGATGAAACCGTTCGTTTAATTGCGTCCAAATTATATGAGTCAGGTAAGTTAACTTTGGGGCAGGCGGCAGAAATGTGCGGTATGAAGAAATGGGATTTTGCTGAAATCCTGATCAATTATGGTGTGCATTATTTTGATGCAAGCGCAGCAGCAGACTTAAATGACTTCAGACAATCTTCCGGAAAATAAAATTGTTATAATAGATACCAGTTGTTTTGTTCTGCTGGAAAAAATCAATGCACTCGCTATATTGCATCTGTTGTTTGCAACCGTATTAACCACTCCTGAAATAACAAAAGAATACGGTGAGCCATTACCGGATTGGGTGATCATTCAATCTGCAAATCAATCTTTAAAAGAAGAATTTTATCAATATGTTGATCAGGGCGAAGCAAGCGCTATTGCATTAGCTTCTGAAATTTCCTGCGATTATATTATTCTTGATGATATGGCAGCGCGAAAGTTGGCTGAAAGGCTGGGTTTACCCATAAAGGGTACGGTTGGAGTATTGTTAAGTGCTAAACAAAAAGGCGTTATTCCCTTATTTCGTCCTTACCTCGACTTGATTCAACAAACTAATTTCAGATTATCCCAACAATTAGCCGAAAAGTTTATTAGGGACGCAGGTGAATAAAAAACTAAACAAATAATCCGACAGCCCCGAATCGATGTCGAACATAAAACACGCGTTTAAACAAAAGGCATTTGAACTATTGAACAGCGAAGAGGGTACGGAACGGCGAAAGAAACGATGCTTCGACATAGAGCCCACCTTCGGAAATATCCAACAGGACTATAAGTTCCGCAGGTTTATGCTCCGTGGCAAGGAAAAAGTGACGATCGAATGGGGCTTACTTGCAATCGCACAAAACCTAAGGAAAAAAGCAGCCTGAAAAGGCTTGTTTTGACCCGTTTTTGATCCAAAAACAATCTTACTACAAAATCAGGCAAAAATATCAATAACTTGGACACAATTTGCAACCAAATAATGAGGACACATCATTTCGATTATGATACTGCCTCTTGTACACCCATCAGGATTCGAACCTGAGACCGACGGTTTAGAAAACCGTTGCTCTATCCAGCTGAGCTATGGGTGCTTTTGTATAAATGCTTCTTTTGGCACACAAATTTTTATGCCGTAAAAGAAGCACAAATTTAAAAAATATAATTTACGGTCAACGGTAATTTTATTTATTATTTCTTGCTTTTGACGGTTAGGCAAGCCACTGCCGTTACAAACCTATTTAATTTTTATTGTTGATCCGTCCCTGATTTCATCGGTAGCCGTTTTCACCAACTGATCGCCTGCATTCAGTTTTCCGTAAATTTCCACCTGGTTGCCGCCTTCCCTGCCTTTTTTAACACCTATCCATTGCGCTTTTTGGTTAACCACACGGATCACAAAAACCTTTTCTGTAGAAGCAACCAATGCTGTTTTTGGGACCACAAAAGTACTATCTGTTGCCTGTAGCGGGATGCTTACTTCGGCATACATGCCCGGCAGCAGTTTTTTATTGCTGTTGTAAACATCCATTTCCAGCCTTTCCGAACGCAACCGCATATCCAGTGCACCTGCCAAACGTTTTACTTTAGCTTTAAATTCCTGATTTGGCATAGACCTCACATTAAAACTTACTTCATCATTCAGTTTTAAGTGCCCGGTGTATATTTCGGGCACGGAGATCACCAGCCTTAAACGTTTCTGTTCCTGCAAAACAAACAAAGGAACATCAGAACCTTTGCCCGAAGGCCCAACATAAGCGCCCGCGTTGATGTTACGCGTACTGACCACACCGCTAAAAGGGGCACGTATATCCAGATAAGCACGGGTTGCGGCAACGGATTGATAAGCAGATCTTGCTGCATTAAGCTGTGCCTGATCTGATTTTTTTCGGGAGGCAGCCTGGTCAACATCATTTTTAGAAATGGTGCCGGGTGTTTTGCTCGTTTCGACCAACCGGTTGTAACTAGAATTACTGGCTGCATAAATGGCTTCTTGTGATTGTAACCTGGATTGTGCTGCTGCAAGATCAGAGTTGATTTCTGGCGCTTCCATACTTACCAGCAACTGGCCTTGCTTCACTTCAGAACCCACATCTACGTAAACTTTTTTTACAAAACTGCTTTCTTTGGCATACAGATCCACCTGCTGATAAGGTATCAGCTCGCCCGGGACATCAAGCTTTGTAGAAAGCATGCCTTTTTTTAAAGAAAAGGTCTCTAAAGCTGCCGCTTTCGGCTCTTCCTGTTGTTCCGATGAGTCGGTTTCTGTATGACAAGAACTTATCAATCCTGTCAGCAGGATTAAAGCCGGTAATAAAATAATTTTAAACAACTTATTCTTGGGCAGATGCATTTTCATAAAGCGATGGAATATAATGTTTACTTTCTTTGTCTTCCGGATCCAATGAAACAGATTCCGTTGTAGCATTACCTTGTAACCAGGCAAAAGCAAGCGGCAAAATGAGCAGTGCAGCAAAGGTAGAGGCAATTAAACCGCCGATAACCGCACGGGCAAGCGGTGATGCCTGGTCGCCGCCTTCCCCCAGACCAGAAGCCATCGGGATCATGCCTACGATCATGGCCAAGCTGGTCATTAAAATTGGCCGTAAGCGTAAAGCCGCAGCTTCCCGTGCAGATTCCAGGGCATCGCCATTGTGCATACGCAAATGCTCTGCATTGGTAATCATGAGTACGGCATTGGATACCGATACGCCGACAGACATGATCATGCCCATGTAGGATTGCAGGTTTAAAGTTGAACCGGTTAAAAGAAGCATCAGCATGGAACCCATTAATACGGCAGGCACGGTTGATAAGACTACCAATGAAACTTTGAAAGATTGAAAATTGGCTGCCAGCATCAAAAATATCACCACGATAGCAACGATCAACCCGGATTGTAAACTGTTTAAAGTTTCTGTTAAAACCAGGCTTAAACCTTTGGTTTCTATTGTTAAACCCCGGGGTGGTTTCCCCAAAGACTGAATAGCTTTCTGTACATCATCTGTTGCAGTGCCCAAATCCATCTGGTTCAGATTGGCCGTAACAGAAAGCATCGGCAAAGCACCAACGTTATCATTTTCACCATAAGTCGTACCCGGTTTCAAACTGGCTACATCACCTAAGTTAGGCCTTGACTGGTTACTTAGCATTGGTATCTCCCGCATATTGTCCAAACTAGCCATTTCGTATTCAGGTACTTGAACCTGTACACTATACGCTAATCCGGCCTTTTCATCCAGCCAGAGATTCTTCTCCGTAAATTTAGAAGATGAGGTTGAAGGTATGATAGAACGGGAAATATCGGAAACACTTACGCCCAATTGTGCAGCACGTGTACGATCTATGTTGATGTTGATAGTCGGATATTTAACAGACTGGCCAAGTTGTACATCCCTCAAATACCTGATCTGCTTTAACTTGCCCATTACTTTGTAGGCATATTCCTCGTTCTGTTTTTTGTTCTTTCCCATCAGCCGGACTTCAACAGGTGTTGGCGATCCCTGGCTTAAAATTTTATCAGTCAATTCAATTGGCTCAAAAGACAACTGTATATCAGGCATGGCAGCTTTTATTTTTTGTCTGAATTTTTCTTTCAGGTCGTCCAGGTTTACCTTATAATTTTCGCTTAAATTCACCTGTAAAACGGCTTCCTGCGGGCCGGCCATAAACAAATAGATCGGACTGATGGAATACTGGCCGGGATGCTGGCCCACAAAAGCCGAAGTAATAGCGATGTTTTTTTTGCCCACCATTTCTTCCAGTACATGCAGCGTTTTTATCACATCTACTTCCGTCCGTTCTATCCGTGTGCCATCAGGTGCCCGCAACCGGACCTGAAACTGCCCGGCGTTAACTTTTGGCAAAACGTCGCGGCCAATATTTGCTAATAAAAGGGCCGTAATCCCGATAGCCAAAATCACATAAACGGAAACCACAATTTTGCGGTTATTCAAAAGCAAGTTTATCAGGCGGAGATAATGGGAGCGGAACCTGTCGAATCTTGATGGCTGCTTGTTTGGATTTGCTGATGCTTCTTTTAGCAGTACTTTTTTCTGGTTCCAGGTATCGCCTTCGTTTTTTGCCTGATAGTCCTTTTCGTGCTCATCAATTTCATGCCCCTTCATGATCCAGTTGGCCATGATCGGCACAAAGGTTTGTGCCAACAAATAGGAAGTGATCATGGAGAAACCAATGGCCAGTGCCAGCGGCAGAAACAGCGCACCGGGAATGCCTTTCATGGTCAAAGCCGGGGCAAAAACCGCGAGGATACAGAACAGGATCAGCAATTTGGGGAAAGCAATTTCTTTACAGGCATCCCATATGGCCAGGCTTTTTGGTTTGCCCATATCCAGGTGCTGATGAATGTTCTCAATGGTTACGGTTGATTCATCTACCAAAATCCCAATGGCCAGGGATAAACCACTCAAAGTCATGATATTGATGGTTTGATGGAACAGATACAAAAACATCACACCGGAGATCAATGAAATCGGGATGGTAAAGATCACGATCAGCGCGGCACGCCGGTCGCCCAGAAACAAGAGTACCATTAACCCGGTTAAAACGGCACCGATAGCGCCTTCGGAAACCAAACTTTTTACCGAATTTATAACATAAACAGATTGATCAAACTCATAACTCAGCTTTACGTCGTCGGGCAATAAGCTTTGCAACCTTGGTAAAGCTTTTTTAAGGTTTTGTACCACTTCCCAGGTTGATGCATCTGCTGATTTGGTAATGGCCAGATATACGGACCTTTTACCGTTGACCAAAGCATAACTGCTGGTAATATCTGCCCCGTCTTCTACTGTAGCTACATCACGCAGGAAAACAGTTTGAACACTGCCTTTATAAATAGGTATGGTTTCAAAATCTTTTACGGTTTTAATGTTGGTATTGGCAGGCGTTAAGTAATTGATGTTTCCTATCCTTACGTTTCCTGCCGGCGATGACTGATTATTTTCCCGCATAGCGGTTACAATTTGATCGGGGGTGAGGTTATGCGCGCGCATAAGTTCAGGATCAACTTTGATCAGGATAGTACGGATATTTCCGCCAAATGGCGGCGGGGCAACCAAGCCGGGAATAGAAGTAAAAGCTGAACGAATATATACGTTGGCCAAATCTTGTAGTTCGTTGTTGTTCCGGGTAGGGCTGCTTAAAACCAGTTGCCCAACCGGTAGCGTGGAAGCATCAAACCGCAAAATAAAAGGTGGCTGTGAGCCGGGCGGAAAAATAGCCTGTGCGCGATTGGCAAAAGCAGTTACCTCGGCTGCGGCCTGTGCCATGTTGGTGCCTTCGTAGAACGTCAGTTTCATCAAAGTCAAGCCCTGGATGTTTCGTGTTTCTATGCTTTTTACACCGGATACAAACAACATCAGGTTCACGTATTGCTTGCCGAAATAAGCTTCCATCTGTGCAGGCGTATAGCCGCCGTAAGGATTTGAAATGTAAATAACCGGTAGGTTCAGATCCGGAAAAATATCGATCTTGATATTCCTGACCGCATTGATCCCAAAAAAGAAAACGCCTGCTACAATAACGAGTATCGTAATCGGTTTTCTGAGTGCACTTTTTATTAATCCCATGTGGCTGCTGTTCTATATACTTTTTTATAGGGGTAAAACAGGTGTTAAAATTCGTTGTAAAAGATCCCGAAATTCCCACTGGCGGCCGCCTTGTACAACAAAGCCTGCCAAACATTATTATAAGCAATGTCGCGGTCTGTCTCCGCACGGTTTAAAACGTATAAAGCCTGCGTTACATCCACAATGGTTGCCAGTCCGTTTTTGTACAAAACTGTTTTTTGCAGATAAGCGTCAGCTGCGGCTTTTAAACCCACCGGTGCTTCCTGATAGTTTCTTAAAGCATTTTGGATACGGGTCCCGGACAGGATTAGTTGGGCGCTTAATTGCTGGTTAACCAGTTCGTACTCATTCTTTAAACCCTCAGAAGTAAACTGCTGCGCCAAAACCTGCTCATGTACGCGCAAGGGGGAAGTTAAATTCCAGCTTACACCAATCCCTAACAAGTAATTAGAGCGGGTAGGGTTAACGCCGCTAAAATAATTTTGTGTATATAAAGCCTGGTTGAGCGTGTAGCTGTTAAAACCCGAACCCCTGCTTTGAAAAATATTAAACAAAGAAAAAGTAGGATAATTAAATGTATGCAGGTATTTCTCGCGTTCTGTACTGATGTTGATGCGGTTTTGGTAATACTGTAATATCGGATGGTTGGCAAGGTTAAAAGTTGAAGCAGTATCCAGCGTTTTAGGGACCTGGCTTACAAAACTGCTGTCGAGCAAAAAATCAACAGGGGCAACGGTGATATATTGAGCCAGTTGATTGCCCTGCTGCTGTACAATATCCTGCGCGTTTGTTAAAGCGATTTGTGCACTCGATACTTCTGCATTTGCCAATGAAGAATCAACACCCGGATTTAAACCGCTTTTAACGCGGGCAACAATTACATTGCGCAAAGCTACAGCCCTTTGTAAATTATTTTTCTGCGAACGGCTCAATTGCTGCGAAGCAAGGAGGTTAAGGTATGCGCCCGAAACACGTATTTCCTGTTGAAACTGCTCCTGCACCACATCGCTTTGGTCTAAAGTAAGCTGGCTGCGGGCAACTTTTATTTTTTCTTTGGATTTGCCGAACGAGAAAAAATCCCAGTTGATGTTAGCGAGATATAAAGCTCCAAAAGCAGCATTCCAGTTCTGGCCGGCAAGGATTGGCCCGCTTGAAGAAACCCCATATCCCCCTAAACCATACAATGGCCCGTACTGCGAATTTACCGTTCCGAAATCATTCTGGGCCGATAAATTTAAGTTAGGCAGATATTCCCGCCTGGTTTCTTTTAAGGTAGCGGCAGATGCCTTTGCATAATTTGCTTTGGCTTTTATAGTACCATAGTTTTGCAAAGCATCTTGTACGGCTTCTTTTAAGGTTAAGGTTTTTTGCTGTGCAAAAACAGCATTACAAGCAGCCAATAAAAATATCAGGCATAAGCCCTGAAGTAAAACTGTTCTGTAGAACATTTGTAGTATGAAGATAAAAGATCAGAATCTAAAAAAGCCTCAAAGGATAATTTCACTTTACACCGGCCTTATTTCAATTTTGAAGCTGCAAATATAGTTCCGCAAGGATAAATTCATTGTAACAACTTTACTATTTAACCGATAATGCTTTTTTTGCAGCAGTAAAAATTGTTCCTAACATAAACCATGTACTTTTCCACATTTTTACAAGCTTAACACTAACTTAACATTGCTGACCTAACTTTAAATTCATTCCAGTTCCGCATCTTATGTTCACTTCATTTATCAATTTTTTCACGCCGAGAGGTAAAACCCTTTTTTTCCCTCTATTTGATCATGCTGCTTCAAATGTAGTGGTTATGGCAGAATTACTTAAAACGGAATTAAATGGTACTGCTGCTATCAATACAAAAGATTTATACTACCACATAGACCGGCTTGAAAATATCGGGGATAATGTTACACACAACATTAACATTGAGCTGGGCAAAAATTTTATCACGCCTTTTGACCGGGAAGATATTCATGCCTTAACTTCCTCTATTGACGATGTGGCCGACTACATCCACGAATCTGTCAATCGTATGTTTTTATATGGTGTGCAGGAATTTACAAAACCCATGAAAGTTTTATCGGGGCTGATACTGGAAGCTGCTTTGGAAATGCAAATTCTGATCGATAAACTGAAGGACATTAAAAACGTAGAAAAAATAACCGAATACTGCAACTCGATCTACGCGATAGAAACAAAAGCAGACCTCGTTTACAATAAAGCAGTTGCCGATTTATTTGAAAACGAAAAAGACCCGATCCAGGTAATTAAATGCCAGGAAATTTTATTGGGCCTGGAAACGGCAACCGATATGTGTAAAGACGTGGTTAAAGTGGTAGAATCCATCATGATTAAAAACGGTTAACTTGGGTCAACAGTTTATTTAAAAAACAATCACCTAGGGTCGTAGGCCCGGCACATTTAACAACACCGGGTTTCAACCCTGTGATCTAAAACCCGTATTCACAATAGGATAAACTCCATTGCTGCCATACCTGCCTGGCCTACGGCCCTTGCCCGTAAAAATCCGGTTATAAAATTTACCCGATAAAAGAAGCATCATTAACTTTTAATAAAGGGCATCTCTAAAAACCCGTATTATTTGTTTGGCCTCACCTTTAATTCCTCTCCATTGGAGAGGAAAAGGAGCGTTTTTAGAGATGCCCTAAATTAATTACCTTTAAAGCAATAATAAAATTGTTTTAAATGGTGTTTACCGAAGACCTACTTCATTATATCTGGAAGTTCCGCTTGTACGATCAATTGAATTTGTGCACAGCCGATGGCTCCTTATTGCGCGTCATCTCTCCCGGGATTCAACATCACCATGCCGGCCCTGATTTTCAATACGCAAAACTACAGATCGGTGAAACACTTTGGGCAGGAAATGTAGAGATCCATATCCGTGCTTCTGATTGGATGCGGCACAGCCACAGTCAGGATCAGGCGTACAATAATGTGATCCTGCATGTGGTTTACAAGAACGACCTGGAAATTTATAACCAGGAAGGACGTTTCATTCCGGTTTTAGTTTTGGAAGACCGGATTCCAGACACACTATTGCACCGTTATCAAAATTTGATTTATGCTGATGCCGTTTCTTTTCCATGCGAAAAAATAATCAACCGGGTAGATGAATTTGTCATCAAAAACTGGTTAAACAGGATGCTGATCCAGCGGCTGGAAGAAAAATCGGCACAAGTCCTGGAAAAAGTAGCTTTACTAAAAGGTGATTGGGAAGCAGCTTTTTACCAGGTCCTGGCTGCAAACTTCGGCTTTAAAGTAAATGCTTTGCCTTTTGAACTGCTGGCAAAATCTTTACCGCTGCAAATACTGTCTAAATACAGTTTTAACTTGTTGCAAACAGAAGCTTTGCTTTTTGGCCAGGCTGGTTTTTTAGAAGAACACCTGGAAGATCTATACTTTTTACAGCTGCAAAAAGAGTATCGGTTTCTTAAAAAAAAGTATGGATTGATCCCAATTGAGAGGCATTTGTGGAAATTCCTGCGCTTGCGGCCGCTTAACTTTCCTACCGTCCGGATTGCGCAATTTGCCGCTTTAATGCACCGTACCAACCGTTTTCTAACAGAAGTTTTAAAAGCAGACGGCGCAGAAAAGATCAATGCCCTTTTTACCGGTATAAATCCTTCAGATTATTGGCTGGACCATTACCAGTTTGGCAAAAAAGCAAAACCTTGTTCTAAAAAGCTGGGGCAAACTTCTGTCGAAAATATCCTGACCAATACGGTAAGCGTGTTTCTTTTTGCTTTTGAAAACGAAAATAAAACGGAAACGTATAGCAGTAAAGCCCTGAAGATTTTAGAAAATTTGCCTTGCGAAATTAATTTTATAATCAGTAGTTTTATCTCAGCTGGAATAAAAATTGATTCTGCGGGCAATTCCCAGGCTGTGATCGGGTTAAAGAATAATTATTGCGACCGGAAACGATGCTTAGAATGCGGGATCGGCAACAAACTTTTAAAAACAAACTGATATGCTGCAACGGATTTTAACCTTTTTTGAAAGACATTCTTTCGGTGTTTGCACTTACCTGGGCGAACGATTTCATATCTCGATAGCCAAGATCAGGTTGTTTTTTATTTATTCTTCTTTTCTGGCAGTTGGTTTTCCGCTCATCTTTTACTTTTTTGCCGGTATCGTGCTGGACATCAGGAATTATATCAAAAGGACCAGGACAAGTATCACCGACCTTTAATATCTTTAACAGGATTACATCCGTAAAACAAGCATTGTATAACCGCTCACCAACAAAGCAAGCCGGATTGCTTTGTACTTTTGATAAGTTTTCGACCTTAATAAAACTTAAATACAAGTGCTTCTACATCCAATATTTTTAACTTTGTTGTGCAAATTAATCCGTTTATCGTAAATGCCTCCTAAAGGAAATCAGTTTAAGTCTAATAATTTAAAGGAAGAAAATAAGTCCGGGGAACCTTTTATGTTCCCCAAAAATAAAAAAAGCAAACCTGAACTTCCTGCTTTTGATTTGAAGGACGGACGGATCGTTAAAATCACCGGTCTGTTTTTTCTGATCATCTGCCTGTATTTTTTAATCGCTTTTACTTCTTACCTTTTTACCTGGCAGGACGACCAGAGTTACGTGCTCGAATCCAACGGCGGCTGGGGCAATTTCTGGAAAACACCGCAGGAGCTGATGGACAGCGGCGTTACCAATCCGGTGGTGCAAAACTGGCTGGGCAAGTTGGGCGCTTTGCTTTCGCACCAGTTCATCTACGAGTGGTTCGGCGTTGCGTCTTTTATATTTATTGTTGTTTTTTTGGTGATCGGTTACCGGCTGCTGTTCAAAGTTCGCCTGTTTTCCATCGGTAAAACATTGGCTTATGCTTTTTTTAGCATCCTTTTTTTATCAATTGCCATTGGTTTTTTCCATGGGATGACCACCGATTATCCGCACTTTCTGGAAGGCCAGTTTGGATTTTGGACGAATAGGTTGCTCGATGTCCAGATCGGCGCTGCCGGTACGGCCGGTTTACTGGTCTTTGCCGCACTTACTTTTTTGATCATCGTTTATAACATTGATTTTAAATTGCCCGAAAGGAAATTGAAGGCAGCAGCAACAGATGCAGCAGTGCCTTCGCCTGATGCTGAACCGGATGCCGATTCAAAATTTGCCCAAAACTATCCGGTAAGCATGGTGATAACGCCGGAAGATGCAGAACCAAACAGCCCTTCAGCAAAGCTTACCCAAAATTACCCGGTAAAAACAGCATCGGCAGCAAAAGAAACTTTGGATGCAGGCGATAATTATGAGTTTGACATCTCTAAAAAACGGCCGGCAGAAACAGCAAACATATCTAAAATTGTACCGCTGACAGAAGTTTTCAGGCCGGTTGTGCTCACACCCGAACCATTGTTGGAAACTGTTGGTCCGGAAGAAGAAACAAAGCCAGAGCCGGTTTTTACAATTGAAGAACCGAACGTGGAAATGACCGCAAACAAACTGGTGGAAGAGTTTGGCTTGTACGACCCGACTTTAGATCTGTCATCCTACAAAAAACCAACTTTGGACCTGCTGGAAAACCACGGACTGAACAAGATCCAGGTGAACAACGAAGAACTGGAAGCCAACAAAAATAAAATTGTTGAAACGCTTAACCATTACAATATTGAGATCGACAAGATCAAGGCAACCATCGGCCCAACGGTAACTTTGTATGAAATCATACCGGCGCCCGGCGTGCGTATCTCCAAAATAAAAAACCTGGAAGACGATATTGCTTTAAGTTTGGCCGCTTTGGGTATCCGTATTATTGCGCCAATGCCCGGAAAAGGTACAATTGGGATTGAAGTACCGAACCAGCACCCGGAAATTGTTTCGATGCGTTCTATTTTAGCAACCGAAAAGTTCCAGAACAATACCATGGATCTGCCGATTGCGCTTGGAAAAACCATTTCCAACGAAGTCTATATTGCCGATCTTGCAAAAATGCCGCATTTGCTGGTGGCTGGTGCAACTGGCCAGGGCAAGTCTGTTGGGATCAATTCTATCCTGATTTCCCTTTTGTACAGCAAACATCCTTCGCAGTTAAAATTTGTTTTGGTTGATCCGAAGAAAGTAGAGTTGACCTTGTTCCGAAAGATTGAGCGGCATTTCCTGGCCAAATTGCCGGACGAAGCAGATGCAATTATTACCGATACAAAAAAGGTGATCAACACACTTAATTCGCTTTGTATTGAAATGGACCAGCGATATGATTTGTTAAAAGATGCACAGGTGCGGAACCTGAAAGAATACAACCTGAAATTTGTAAACCGAAGATTGGTACCGACAGACGGCCACCGTTTTTTACCGTTCATTGTACTGATTGTGGATGAGTTTGCGGATTTAATGATGACGGCAGGCAAAGAAGTGGAAACACCAATTGCCCGTTTGGCACAATTGGCGAGAGCAGTTGGCATCCATTTGGTGATCGCCACCCAACGCCCTTCCGTTAATATCATCACCGGAACCATCAAAGCCAACTTTCCGGCGCGTCTGGCTTTCCGGGTGTTGTCTAAAATTGATTCGCGTACTATTTTGGATGCAGGCGGAGCAGACCAGCTGATTGGCCGTGGAGACATGCTTTTATCTACCGGAAACGACCTGATCCGTTTGCAATGTGCTTTTGTGGACACGCCGGAAGTAGAAAAGGTTTCTAATTATATCGGGGAACAGCGCGGATATCCAACCGCATTTATGCTGCCTGAATTTGTTGGGGAAGGTGGTGAAAGCAGCGCAAAAGAGTTTGACGCCGGTGACCGCGACCCCTTGTTTGAAGAAGCAGCACGTTTAATCGTGATGCACCAGCAAGGTTCTACTTCTTTAATTCAAAGAAAATTAAAATTAGGTTACAACCGTGCAGGCCGGATTATAGACCAGTTGGAAGCGGCCGGTGTGGTTGGCCCTTTTGAAGGAAGCAAGGCCCGCGAAGTTTTGCTGCCGGACGATTACGCGCTGGAACAGTTTATTACTAACATCAATTCAAAATAAATTAATGAGGTTAAAAAACATATTGGTTTGCGCGCTGGTCCTGTTTACGGTTGTATCCGTTTCCAAAGCACAAACAGACCCAAAGGCAAAAGCGGTCCTGAGTGCAGTAAGTAAAAAGTACAAGTCTTTTTCTGCCATTAAATCAGATTTCAGTTATGTGCTGGACAATCCGCAGGAAAACATTAAAAGCTATAAACAAAGCGGAACGATCATTGCCGACCCGAAAGCAAACAAGTTCCGGGTAAGTATTTATGAAGTTTTAGGTGGTAAAAGAAGCATCAGCCAGGAAATCATCAGCGACGGAAAAACCCAATGGACGTACCTGAAAAAAGATAACGAGATACAGATAAACGATGTGGACAACAGCGCGCAGTCTTTAAACCCGGCGCAGGTTTTCACCATTTATGAAAAAGGCTACAAGTATTTATTTACCGGCGAAGTGAAGCAGCAGGGCGTAATTTACCAGCAGATCGAGCTGACACCGGTTGACGGCAAAAAGCAATTTTTCAAGATCAAACTTTTGATCAATAAAGCGAAAGCTGTGATTTATAGTGCAGCCCTCTTCGATAAAAACGGAAGCCGTTACACTTATATTTTAAATACCGCTGCAACAGATTATAAAGGTTCTGATGCTATTTTTGGTTTTAACAAGAAAAACTACCCCGGTGTAGAAGTGGTGGATTTACGTTGATGTAACGGCATCCCTAAAACCCTTCTTTTCTTTTCCTTTGGAGAGGAACCAAAGGTGAGGCAAAACAAACCATACGGGTTTTAGGGATGCCATTAAGTTGAAAAAAATTTAAATGCTTCTTTTATCACCTAAAAATGAGCGTGGGTTTCTGTCTTAAATAATTGCTGTTTGTCTTATAAATCATCTAAAATATTACAGTGCGCATTACTTTTTTAGGAACCGGAACTTCACAAGGCGTGCCCATGATTGCTTGCAATTGTGTGGTCTGTACTTCTGATGATCCGCACGACAAGCGCTTGCGTTCTTCCATTTTAATTGAAGAAAACGGAAAAAACGCAGTGATTGATGCCGGTCCGGATTTTCGTTACCAGATGTTGCGGGCAAAGGTAAAACATTTGGAAGCCGTGGTTTTTACACACGAACACAAAGACCATATTGCCGGTTTGGACGATATCCGCGCGTTCAATTATTTTCAGAATATTGCAATTGATGTTTATGCCAGCCTCCGCGTGCAGCAGGCGCTAAAGCGCGAGTTCTCTTATATTTTCAGTGAATATCAGTATCCCGGAATCCCGCAGATCAACCTGAAAACAATTGACCATGAACCTTTTACAGCCGCAGGTATCCGTATGGTCCCTATCGAAGTAATGCATTATAAATTGCCTGTTCTTGGTTTTCGCATCAAAGACTTTACTTATATTACCGATGCAAAAACAGTATCGGCAACAGAAACCGAAAAAATAAAAGGCAGTAAAATATTGGTTATAAACGGATTGCAAAAGGAAAAGCACATTTCGCATTTTACCTTTGATGAAGCCATCGCTTTTGCCGAAAAAATAGGGGCGGAGATGACTTACTTTACGCACATCAGCCATCGTTTGGGAAAACATCAGGATATTTCTGCTGAATTGCCTGATCATATCCGCCTGGCTTATGACGGACTAGCGTTGGAGATCTAAAAATAGATGAGTGCCCGGAAGCGGATTCGAACCGCTACATCCTTTCGGACGCCACCCCCTCAAAGTGGTGCGTCTACCAATTTCGCCACCCGGGCTTATTAAAGTTTAAACGCCAAATATAAGATGTTTTACCTTTTTTCCTGCTGGTCTTTTTTACGAATTTTTTGCCGGTAAAAACAGTATGCACCAGAAGCCTCCTTTTGCAAGGAATCAGCTTCTATCTCACAGAATCCACTTTTGTAAGTGCTTCATTTAAATAGAACGTTTTTCGGGTATTATGAAAAGTGCCCTGCGTATTTTTGTTACGGTAAGCCGATTTTATCAGCCAGCCGGTTTGTGTTCCTTTATAACTGGTCATGAAATCTATTAACTGGTTACTTGTATTGGTGAGTTCGTTGGAAAGGCGGTAACTGTCTTTTTTAGCCTGATTTAATTCTGCAGTAGTTTTCATACGTGCAATCCTGGCATCAATCCGTCTTCCTTCTTTTTTCAGGCTGTCAACTTTGTATAACTTGTATTTGTAAGTTTTGGTATCTGCAAATGAGCTTCTTAAAACTGCAAGTGAATTAAATTTTATAATTGGATTACTGCCGACCTGGTTTTTTTTATTGTCCAAATATTGCCTGACTAATTCCTGTGCTTTTTCCTGATTGGATTGTGCCCGGGCCGAACAAAAAACAATCAGATAGATAAATATTGTTAATCCTGTTTTTTTCATATTTATATCTTGCTTTCGGCAGTCAGCTTTCAGCTTACAAGATTAAGTTTTTTAGGGGATAAAAGAAGCATCAAAAATACTTGGAACAAATCCTAAGTTCGAAAAAATTTACTGAGTTAGACATAAATTTTATTAACAATAGTAATTTGTTTTTTACAGATGATCCATCTTTACGTTTTCCTTAGTTTACAACTTCCCTTTTCTTCCCCTGGTAATTAGTGATTACAATTTTTACTACGTCCTGATCGATCTCCAACATCCTGGATGATTGCGATAAATAAGTGGAGCCGTAATAAAATTCGATGTTCCTTTTCCGGTTGTCTTTGTAAGTTATTTCTGCATAAAAATCATCAGGGTTAAGTTTGATCCATTTTTTGATCGCTGCCGCATCCGTCTTTGTTTTTTGATAAACCTTTAAACTGTCCTGATTTTGGGTAGCCACCAAAAGGTCAGTTCCTTTTGCCGAATGTACAATGGCTAATCCTTTTGCATCGCCGTTCACAAAAATACCACTCCTGGCAATGGATGAACTTGCAAAACCGCCTTTACCGTTTCCTTTCAAATATAAACCCATAAAAGCATCATGCCGGCCGGTAAAAGGCTCCATTCCGAAATCATTTCCAACCATAATCAGATCGAGATTGCCGTCGTGGTCAACATCCTGAGCAACCATCCCATAAACCGGGGCCATTTGTGTTGCCAAAGGCATCGGGCTGATCGTAAATTTACCGTTCCCCTTATTTTCGATAAAGCTGGTGTTCATATCGGTTGCTTTTAAAACAAGCGCATTTTCTTTGTCCTGTTTACTCCAAATATCATCCATCGTGGCACGGCCGAATGCTTTATAGGAAGGGAATTTTTTCCGTGTAGAAATCAACTGGCTGATCAGATCATCACGCGTATGCATCGGAAAAGGTTTGTTGCTGCCATCTTCGGCTTTCATATAACAGAAGATCATGGCGTCGTAGGAACCGTTATTGTCCACATCTTTTGCCATAATGGTCATCGGTTCGGAAAAGGAGGCTTTGTAATTAGAGTTCTGCCCCAGGTTACCGGCGATATAATCCATTTTGCCATCATTGTTAAAATCCCCGGCAACCAAACTGTTCCACCAACCTACATGCTGTTCTATGCCTGATGCCTGGTTTACTTTTTCAAATCCGCGGCCGGTATTTTTAAAAAAAGTAACCGGCATCCACTCGCCAACTACCACTAAGTCAACCAAACCGTCCTGGTTAAAATCAGACCACAACGCATCTGTGATCATGCCGGCATGTTCCATTTCCGGGCAAAGTTCTTTGGTTACATCTACAAATTTGCCGCCTTCATTTCTTAACAGATGGCTTGCAGGTGCAGCAGGATAAGCGCCTGAAACGGAACGGCCGCCAACGAAAAGATCAAGATCGCCATCCCGGTCAAAATCCGCAGCCTTTACGCATGAACCGTTATCGTATTCAACCGGTATTGCAGCAAAGTCGCGTTGAAATTGTCCCTTTCCGTTGTTGATGTACAAACGGTCCTGGGCAGAAGTATGGTCTTTCGGGAACTCATAACTGCCGCTCACTACATACAGGTCGGGGAAGCCGTCATTGTTGGCATCAAACAGCAGGGCGCCCATATCTTCTTCCTCTTTATAATCTTCATGCAAAAAACGTTTGGTGTCCATACTAAACCTGCCGTTTTTATCCTGCATAAAAAACACACCTTTGTTTCCTGCTGACCCGCCTATGTAAAAGTCGTCATAGCCATTATGATCAATATCGCCGACGGTAATGCCAGGGCCGTACTGACTAAGCTTGTGCGGCAAAGTAGGCTGGATATTATAATCAATGGCATCTTTTTCTTCGTGCTTGTACCTGATCCCGGTTTGGTTTGCTGCGGATTGAAATAGTGGGTTTGTATTAAAAGTGATACCCGGCGGAAAATTACCAATGCTGTTTTTATAGGACAAATTTAGGTGCTGATTAGCTTTGACGTTTTGCAGCAATTGTGTTTTTCCGTCCGGCCACCTGATGCGTAAAGAATCTACGATGGTTGCAGAACCGATACCAAAATGCGCTTTTGCATCATCCGTGGACATGTAACCGCGGCATGGCTGCTGATCATAAAACTGTTGTTTGCCTTGATAATAGATGCGGATAACAGCTCCTATGCCTCCGGTATTTTTACTGTCGCCGGTTAATTGAACCGTCAAAAAATTATGGCCTTTTGCAACAGCCTTTTTATTGTTCAGGGTATTTTCATAAACAAAAGCTGCTTCATCAATATTATTTATGACCAGATCGAGGTCGCCGTCATTGTCCAGATCAGCGTAAACGCCTCCGTTTGAAAAAGCAGGGTTTACGATTCCCCAAGCTTTTGACTGGTCTTTAAACAGATATCCACCCGTATTTTTAAAAGCGTAGCCAGGTGTTTTAACCACCGGAAAAGAATCTGCGCTGGCCAGGGAAGTATTTTCTTTCACCGTTCTGCCCTGGCTGTTGCTATAGAGTGCATGGTCGAGGTCTGTTACATCCCGCGGATAACCATTGGTAATCACCATATCCCGATAACCGTCATTGTCAAAATCGGCTACTAAAGGTGTCCAGCTCCAGTCGGTTTGATAAATACCAGCCATATATGCCACATCGCTGAACTGCGGATGCCCCAAAGGAGTTTGTCCCTGGTTCAGTTGAAGTACGTTCCGGATGTATTGATGTTCATAATTGTATTTTTTATTGTTGATGTAAGTGATATAATTATCGCCCATTAACATTGTTTTCTTTCTAAGGTTCGCTTCCGGCAGCATTTCTAATGATACCAGGTCAGGCAGGCCATCATTGTTGATATCCACAACATCCGAACCCATTACCGACCAGCCGGTGTGTTTAAAATACTCGTTTGCCCGGTTTGTAAAAGTTCCGTTTTGATTATTAATATATAAAAGGTCATTGGAAATAAAGTCATTGCCCACATAAATGTCCGGCCAGCCATCGTTGTTGATGTCTGTGATAGAAACCGCGTTTCCAAAACCTTCCATTAAAATACCGGCTTGTTTGGTTACATTGGTAAAGGTGCCGTTGCCATTGTTCCGGTATAAACGGTCATTGTTCACCGCGCTGCCATCGGCTACTTTAGGCCGGTAAGCAACAGGTGTACCTTTATCTAAAACATTTGTCAGCAGGTACATGTCCAGAAAACCGTCATGGTTGTAATCAAAAAAAACAGCCTGTGTACTGTATCCCGTATCATCTATACCGAAAGCTTTGGCAGATTCTTTAAAAGTAGGGATATCGTTTTTATTGAGCTTTTGGTTGATGTACAACAGGTTCCGGCGTTTCATCGGGTCTTTATTAAAAGAAGCGCAAACATAAATATCCGGCCAACCATCGCCATTGATATCCACCACAGAAACACCGGTACACCAACGGCCTTCGCCGCCAACCCCGGCCGCATTTGTAATATCCTGAAAACTTAAAGCACCCTTATTCAAATATAATTTATTGGAAACCATGTTGCCGGCAAAATACACGTCGGGCAAACCATCATGGTTGAAATCCCCGATACCTACACCGGCGCCGTTGTACAAATACGGATGGTTCAGGATGTTCAGGCTATCGCTTTCGGTAATGGTGTTTTTAAAATCTATACCCGATTGTGATGGTGTAAGCAATTTGAAAAGTGTATCCGGATTTTGGCTGCGTGTACATCCGGCCAGCACAAAAACACCAAGAATGATGAGCAGCCTAACCTGCTTATTTAAATGCGTAAACATGAATATATAATTCGTTATATTTTATAATTGGCTTGCGTGGTAAATTATTCAAAAATATTCCAAATACTTCTTTTATCGGCTAAAATACTTCATCTTTTAATTCTAACATTTTTTTGCTGGCGGCCGAAAGCTAACCGCCCTCACAAGTTTTATGGCAGTAAAAGAAGCATGGCCAATTTTGAGCCAGGCATTAAATTTTAGTTTCAAAATCAAAAAAAGTACCAGGGCAAATAATTAGTTCAGGTTTATAATACTGTTCAGATAGCAAGTCTAAACATTTTTTGCATAAGGGCATCTCTAAAAACGCTCCTTTTCCTCTCCAATGGAGAGGAATTAAAGGTGAGGCTAAACAAATAATATGGGTTTTTAGAGATGCCCATAAGCTATTGTAAAGAAAAAGGTTTTTAGATTTTAATTCTTCAAATAATACCTTAAATAAAAGTATTTTATAAAAACAGGTTTTATGCTTTAGATTTGAGCTAAATTTATACTTTTCCATTAAACCTAAAGTAGTTATTGTTGATTTATGAAGAGATCCTGTATTGTGTTTTTGGTTACGCTTATCCTTTCGTCCTGTTCATTTCAGGGAAGTAAAAGCTGGGAAAAGGTAACCGAAAACCCCGATTATATCCACCGCGCGGTAAAGGAAGTTACAGAAGTAATGCTGCATGACATTTATTCGCCGCCGGTAGCCAGCCGCATTTATGCTTACGTTAGTGTGGCCGGATATGAAGCCGCCCTCCATGGCGATAAACATTATCTATCCCTGGCCGGGCAACTTCATGGCCTTGATCATATACCTCAACCTGATCCAAATAAAAAATACAGTTTCTCCCTGGCGGCTGCACATGCTATCTTATTGGTTGGAAAAACATTGGTAACCTCGGAAGGAAGAATTGAGGATTTCCATAGCAAACTAATGGAAGAATTTAAAGCTGCCGGAATGCCTGATGAAGTATTTGAAAATTCTACGGCTTACGGGAAACTGGTGGCAGACCGTATTTTAGCATGGGCGGCAAAAGATAAATACAAGCAAACCCGCTCGCTATCCAGGTATGATGTTTTGAGTGATGAAGCTTCCTGGAAACCCACGCCGCCTGCTTACATGAAAGCCGTGGAACCGCACTGGAACCAACTCAGGCCTTTTTTAATTGATTCGGCGCAACAATTTAAGCCTTTACCAGCAATAGCTTTTTCTGCAAAGCCTGCAAGCCCTTTTTATCACCTGGCTTTGGCCGTTCATGATGCCGGGAAGCACTTATCGCCGGAACAGGAAGCCATTGCCAATTTTTGGGATTGTAACCCCTTTAAAGTAAATACCAATGGCCATATTATGTATGCCACCAAAAAGATCTCGCCCGGCGGCCATTGGATCAATATTACGCGGCTGGCTTGTAAAAAAGTTCATGCTGACTATGTGCGGACAGCAGAAGCTTATGCCTACTTGTCTATGGTAATTGCAGATGGTTTCATTAGTTGCTGGGACGAAAAGTACAGGAGCAGAGTGATCAGGCCGGAAACATACATCAATCAATACATCGATCAGAACTGGATGCCCTTGCTGCAAACGCCGCCATTTCCGGAATATACCAGTGGCCATAGCGTTATTTCTACCGCTTCTGCGGTAATGCTGGCAAAATTATTTAGCGATCATTTCAGCTTTACCGATTCTACCGAAGTGGAGTTTGGCCTTCCGGTACGCCGTTTCAAATCTTTTAAAGCGGCATCCGATGAAGCTTCGATCAGCCGGTTTTATGGCGGTATTCATTACATGCCTTCTATCACAAATGGGATTGACGAAGGGGAGAAGATCGGTTATTTCGCTTTGCAGAAACTAAAAACCCGAAAGTGATCCCTTGATCACTTTCGGGTTAAATAAAGGGTTGAACCATTAAAATACTTCTTTTACCTGCCTAAAAACAGTATGAGATTGAAACTGGCAAATAATGATTTTCCTAATCTAAATCATAAAAATAGCTTAGGGGCATCTCTAAAAACCCGTATTATTTGTTTGGCCTCACCTTTAATTCCTCTCCATTGGAGAGGAAAAGGAGCATTTTTAGAGATGCCCTTAGTTCTTTAAAGGCGTATAAGAAACCGGATGATCAAAGCTCATCAGCGAAAGACCGGCATCAATATATTGGCCGCCGCCGCCCTGGTGGCAGTGAATAGCCAGGGTATTTTTACCGTTTGACACTAATGCCTTTCTGCCGGCTTCATTTATCGCTACTACGGCGTAGCCGGAAGTTGCTCCGCCAATTGCTGCTGCTTTCACGCCGTTGATGTAAACTTCGCACTCATCATCATGGTGGATATACAGCTTCAAATTGTTCATATCGATTTTGGACAGATCACCCAAAGTGAATTCCTGGCGCAACCAAATGTTGTGTGTGTTCCAGGTGGTACGGTTTACGGCACCCGGCGTTCCTTCTGTACCAAAACCTGCCAGCCCAGATTTCCATGCAGCATCATTAAAACCGGCAATAAACCATTTAGTTGAATCTGGTTTATCTAACGTATATTTCCAGGTTCTTGCTTCTTTCTGCGAGGTTGGTAATATTTCTGTCAGGAAAATCTTTTTATTGACCGCATTCATATTGGAAGCCCTGATCTTTTCTACTGGCCCTTTAATTACCGCGCGGTCATAAGTCAGTAAGCCATTCAATTCTACTTCAACATCTGTTATTTCAGTATAAACTGCCGCACTCAAACCGTTGTTGGTTCTGAAAATAGCCAGGTCGTTTGTGAATTCATCATACAAATTGGTATAATCGTTTACATTGTTCATCATGATATAAGTCGGGCCTGATTTCCAAATATGGCCGGGTATGATGTAACCGATACCGCCGTATTCGCCGCAGGCAAGCGCTTGTGTAGCACTTTTATTGGGTACGGCAGGCGGCGGGTAAGAATGAATATCCAAAACATCGCCTACGCCGAAATGACCGCCGCCGCTGGCCTGGTTCACTAAACGGGATGGGTCTAATTGCTTAACCATACCCACCAGTTGCGGTGTATTGTGCTGCGCCTGGCCTTCATTAAAAACCACCCACATCACAATAGAAGGGGAATTCCAATGTGTTTTTACCAGCTTAGTCAATTGGGATTTGAATGCTGCGGTATCCACAGGAGGTGTGTGCTCTGTGTAAGAGTTAGGTGAAGGCATATCCTGCCAAACCATCAAACCAAGTTTGTCGGCCCAGTAATACCAGCGGTATGGCTCTACTTTGATATGCTTACGCACCATGTTGAAACCAAATTTTTTGATCATTTCCAGATCATATTTCAGTGCTTCGTCGGTTGGCGCACTATAGCCGCCATCAGGCCAAAAGCCCTGATCCAGAGGCCCGATCTCAAACAAAAATTTATTGTTTAAAAATAGTTTCTTGTAGCCGTCTTCATTTTCCACAGAAATCTTCCGCATCCCAAAATAGCTGGAAACCGCGTCGAGCGTAGTGCTTCCTTTTACCAGGGTTACATCCAGATTGTACAAAAAAGGACTATCCGGAGACCAAAGCCTGGCACCGGCAACCGGAACAGAAACCTCCTGATTTGCTTTTGCCGACACTGTTTTTATCACCCTGGCGCCGTCTTTTACTTTAACGGAGATGCTGGTTCCGGCAGCCATTCCTGTCGTGTTTACCGTCAGTTTAACAACTGATTGATCAATATCAGGTATAATCTTGATATTATCGATACTGGTTTTGGCAACCGGTTCCAGCCATACTGTTTGCCAGATGCCGGTTACCGAAGTGTACATAATACCTTGCGGTTTTAAAGTTTGTTTACCTCTTGGAAACCCGCCTGCATCAGTAGGGTCAAAAACACGAACGGTGATTACTTGTTCCCCGGTGCCTTTAATATAAGGTGTAATATCAAAACTAAAAGGATCATAACCGCCTTGGTGAACGCCCAGGCTTTTACCGTTAATATATACTTCCGATTCATAATCAACCGCACCAAAATGCAACAGGATATGTTGCCCGTTCCAGTTGGCCGGAACTTTAAATTTTCTTCTGTACCAAAGCCGGTCGTGATGCTCTTTTACGCCTGATAAAGCGGATTCTACCGGAAAAGGAACCAGAATAGTGCGCGACAGGTTTCCTGAGGGCACAGCTTCTGCGGCACTATTTCCCGGTTGAAATTGCCACAGGCCGTTTAAGTTCAGCCATTTACTACGGACCAATTGCGGGCGCGGATATTCGGGCAGTACTTTGTCCGGGTTTACATCCCTGGCGTACTTGGTCATTAAAACCGCTTGTTTCGGCTCCCATTTCTGCGCGCACAGCAGCATTGGCATCAACGCAAAAAGTGTTAAGGTAAGATAATTTTTCTTATTCATTATGTAGTGTAATTAAATGCTTGGCCAGGTCAAAATCAGATCAAAAACCGGTAAATTTTGAACCGTAAACATAACTAATATTGCTAAAAGGATTAATTGTGATTGACTTTTTCTAAAATCGGAATGTGTTTTACCAGCGTTATTACATGCATTAGGGTTTTATAATACTTCTTTTATGCTTAAAAACTTGTTAAACCGGTACGGCACACCGTAATTTTAATCATTGAAGTTGTTTGAACTTTTTATTTTGAGGGGGATTTCTCCTGTAAATATAAAACCATCCCCCTAACCCCCTTCAAAAGGGGGAAGTATGGCGTCTATCTTTCTAAAACAATATACATTGGGTTTAGGAAGGGCCGTATGCAGGTTCCCCCTTTTGAAGGGGGCAAGGGGGATGACCTGATATTTGGCCGGTAAAAGAAGCATTAAAAAAACATCAAGAAATAAGTTTAAACAACTTTATTATAAAAGCAGTATTAATTCAAGAAAGAATTCAAAGGGAATACTGCAATGAAATTAAAATTTTCAAACCAATTCCTGCTTTTAAATTAAATGGGTTTCGATACTTCTTTTATCGGCTAAAAATCAGTGCGTTTATTACGAGGCTTATATAGATAATGCCCCCCGCCCCTCACGCCCCTCATCCACTTCTAAACTTTCTGCCTGTTTTTTTGCTGGTATTGCCGCGGTGTAATGCCAAACTGTTTTAAAAAGCTGCGCCCCAACGCTGACTGCGAGCTATAGCCAACCCTAATGGCCACTTCGAGAATCTTATAGTTGTGGCTTTCCAGTAGTTTTGCAGCAGCTTTAAGGCGGGAGATGTTAATCAGTTCATTGATGCTTAGGTTAGACCTCACCTTTATTTTCCTGAACAAGGTAGGCCTACTGATATTCATGACTTTGGCAATCAGTTCCACGTCCAGCTTAGGGTTTTCAATGTTGTTATTGATGATCGCGTTCAGCTTATCCAGAAAAGTTTCGTCGTGCCTGGAGTAAGCCATACTGTTCATATTGGTTGCAAATGAATTTGCAAAGTGTTCTTTGATCTTTCTACGATTGATTAGCAGGTTGGCTATCAGGACTTGTAAATACTTGGGTGAAAACGGTTTTTCAATGTAAGCGTCCGCACCAGCCTCCAAACCTTTAATTTTACTTTGCAAAACATGTTTGCCAGAAAGCAGGACAATAGGTATATGGCTATAATAAAAGTTGCTTTTTATTTTTTTACAAAGTTCAAAACCGTCAATTCCCGGCGTTATTACATTGGCAATAACCAGTTGTAAATCCTTTATTTCAATAATTTGTAGTGCTTCCTGCCCATTCAGTGCTTTATTTATAGTATAAGTATCGCTCAAATTATCCGAAATAAAATTAGTTAATTCGGGATTATCATCTACTAAAAGTATAGTTGTTTTCATAAGTTCAAAAATTTTGTTTATCAACTTGTTAGCTCTTATATCACTTATCAAATTAAGAGTACTCAATACACGATATTTACACAACGGCAAATTGAATGAAAAATATTAAATTCATTAACAAGTTTGTTTAATGCCAGCATATTATTATATAATTGGATAAGCGGGTAGCCTGTGCTGGTTCAGGTTCTGCCCAATAGCATCCAATATTTTTTTGATAAGATTTAATGCTGCCTATTCTTAACTTTTTAAACAGGTCATAATTTTTAAATGTATTAATGACACCATTTGGTTTTTCCAGTGTTCACATTGTAGCATTACAAAAGTTAAACGGGACGATCAATAAAAAAAAGATGCAAAAGCTTAATTTCAAGCAGGTTTGCAGTACATTTTAAATGTTACCTCTACTTCCCATACCTCTTTTATCACATAAAATACAGTAACAGTTTTTTATAGTTCATGTCTAATAGTCGGCTGTTTCACTGCTTAGGTCTTATATCCCAATCCCCACACCTATTATTAATTTTATTGAGTTAAAAGAAGCATATTTCACATTAAATAAAATGATACAAATTAACTAATTATTGATAGGATTTGGTTAAAAAGATCAGTTAAAATGTTTTTTCTTTACAGTCAGATTTAAGAAGTGTTGATTTTACACTTTTAAATCAAAACTTAACCATTTATAAATTATTTATGAGAAAATTTTTACTTCTTGAGCAAGAGGAGTATCTCCGCTTGCAAAAACCACAAGGTAAAGGAAGCCCAAAATTAACCTTGATCATTTTTTCCTTGGTAGCTTACCTGCTCATGTCGGCCTCGGTATTTGCTCAAACCAAGCTTACGGTTAGTGGTACGGTAACAGACGATAAAGGCGAAACATTGGTAGGTGTAGGCGTTAAGATCAACAACACTACGATTGGAACCTCAACGGATGCCCTCGGTAAATTTAAAATCACTGTAACCGATGCCACCAGTGTACTGCTGTTTACTTACATTGGCTTTAACAGCCAGGAGATACCTGTAAACGGCCGAAATATTATCAATGTAAAATTAGTGGCTAAAAACTCAACCTTACAGGAAGTTGTTGTTACTGGTTACGGCACACAGAAAAGGGAATCTATAACCGGGGCAATTTCAAGCGTTACCAGTAAAGATTTAGACCGTGTGCATGCGGGCGCTACCGTAAGTTCAGGTTTGGCAGGTAAAATACCGGGGGTAACGTTTAGAATGGCTGAGGGCCGACCGGGCGCAAGTGCCAGCATTCAAATCCGTAATATGGGGCAACCTTTGTATGTAATAGATGGGATTCAACAGGATGAAGGCCAGTTTAACAATTTGGCCCCGAATGATGTGGAAAGTATTACTGTTTTAAAGGATGCATCGGCTGCTATATATGGTGTGCGTGCAGCTAATGGAGTAGTAGTAGTAACCACTAAAAAAGGTTCAGGCGAAAGTCGGATAAATGTTGATGCTTATGCAGGTTTTCAAAACTGGTTCAGGTTTCCTAATGTGCTCACTAATTCTTACGATTATATGCGCTACAGGGCCGAAGCTCAAGTAAATACTGACGGTAAAACAAGTATCACTCAGTCTGAATTGGACAAATACAAAGCAGGTACTGATCCGGCCTACAGAAGTTTTAACTGGAGAGATTATGTTCTAAATAGCAATAATAACGCTCCTCAAAATTCTGTCAATGTCAATTTTACAGGTGGTACCGATAAGATTAATTATTATGTTTCCGGAACTAACTTATACCAGAATTCGCAGTTAGGTAAAGAGTATTTATTTAACCGCTCAAATATCCAATCGAATATTTCTGCTATAGTAGCTAATGGTCTTAAGGTTGGCATGAATATTAACGGAAGGATTGAAAGCAGGGAAAATCCTGGTGTACCAGGCCAGGATGATTATTTTTTAGCAAGGTTTGCTGTGCTAAGGAATACTCCTTTGGAAAGACCTTATGCCAATGATAATCCAGCTTATTTAAATGATATCGGGCATACCGAATCAAATTATGCCTTTTTAAATGAGAAACTTTCGGGAAAGTACCGTAGTGATTGGCGTGTAGTACAAACAAATTTCAATGCCGAGTATCAGATTCCGGGTGTTAAGGGTTTGACAGCAAGGGCTGTGTACTCTTATTATTTTGCTGATTATTTGTTGAACAACAACGAATATACATACAATGCCTATACTTATAGGCCTGCTACAAATACTTATGATGTTACGGGGGGCAGTACTAACCCATGGAGGGAGCGCGAACAAATAAAAGATATTAACACAACTTTCCAGGGACAGTTGAACTATAATAATACGTTTGGAAAACATACTATCGGTGCAACTTTAGTTGCAGAAAGGATTCAGTTACACCATTTACGCAATTGGATCCATGCTTCCCCGATCTCCAATAACCTGCCGCTCATCTATTTCCCTACTGCAGATCAATACCAGGATAGTGATGATACCCAAACACGCATTGGTTATATCGGAAGGATAAATTACAATTATGCAAATAAATATTATCTTGAAGCTTCGGCCAGAAGGGATGCATCCTACCTCTTTGCTCCTGACAGACGTGTAGGGTATTTCCCGGGTTTTTCAGCAGGATGGAGGATCACGGAAGAAGGTTTCATGAAAAATCTTCTGGGGGACCATAGCTTTCTTAGTGATCTGAAATTTAGAGGGTCTTATGGTGTATTAGGGGATGATCGAAATCCTTACGATCCCAACCACGGCCCTATTGTTGCTCCCTATGCCTATCTTCCAGGATATAATTACAACCAGGGGGTTTCTGTTTTAGATGGCAATGCAATTACTGTATCCCGTGATAAAGGAGTACCGGTTACACGGGTTTCGTGGGCAAAAAGTGTAATAACCGATGTAGGGGCTGATTTTAGTTTGCTAAATAGTAAATTAAACGGAACGGTAGATTATTTTTACAGAAAGCGCACTGGTTTACTGGGTAATAGAAACGATGTAACCGTACCTACAGAAATTGGATACGGTTTGCCGCAGGAAAATGCTAATAGTGATGCACAACAGGGTGAAGAAATATCCTTAACTTACAATAACAAAATTGGTAAAGTGAGCTTCAATGTAGGAGGCAATGTATCTTATTCGCGATCCAAATTTTTAAATACATATAATCCCCTATTCAATAATTCACTGGATCAGTATCGCAATTCAATAGAAAACAGGTATGCAAATATAGATTGGGGTTACCAAGTTATAGGCCAGTTTACTTCACAAGAACAGATTAATAACTATAAGATCAATAATGATGGCAAAGGCAATCGTACTTTATTACCCGGTGATTTAATTTATAAAGACCAAAACGGTGATGGCAAGATAGATCAGTATGACGAACGGCCTATAGGGTTTGGTTATGGCAGACAGCCAAATATCAACTTTGGATTCACTTTAGGGGCAGCCTATAAAGGGTTTGACTTCCAGGCTGATTTCTCTGGTGGTGCAGGATATACTTGGTTTCAAAACTATGAAACCAGATGGGCCTTTCAGAACAACGGAAATTTAAATACCATTTTTGAAGACAGGTGGCATCATGCAGATCTTTATGATGTAAACAGTCCATGGATTCCTGGCAAATATCCTGCAAACAGGATCAATCCTGGCTTTGGCTATAGTGATTATTCCCTTAACGGACAAAACAATTCATCTTTTTGGCTGCATAGTGTCCGCTACGTAAGGGTAAGGACTTTACAATTAGGATATAGTTTGCCGACGGCTCTTTTAAGTAAGGCAAAGATCAAAAGGGCAAGATTTTATGTAAACGCGTATAACCTTTTCTCCTTTGACAATCTTAAACAGTATTCTGTTGATCCTGAAACTACGGACGATAACGGCCTTCAGTTTCCGCAAAGTAAGGTGGTTAACTTTGGTGTTAATTTAACTTTTTAATTAATTCCTCAAGACTAAATTCAATGAAAAAAATATTATTAATAACCATGTTTGCCATCCTGATCAGTGCAGGATCGTGCAAAAAGGACAGTTCGTTTTTAGATGTTCCGCCTACTCAGGTAATACCTACCGAATTGGCATTTTCAGACCCATCATTAGTTTTATCCATATTAGGTGATCTGTATAACCGGCAAAGAGATTTTTCAAGTTTGGATGGATATCCAGTTCCAAGAGATAATAATCCGTTTGATTATACAAATAATGTCAATGAACCTGGTTGGAGAACCTTTGCAGATTTCAGTGAATCTTTCCCTTCTGAAAACGGTAGTTACTTTATTGTGCAGCGAACAGGATGGGGTTACGGTGAATGGGGAATTTGGGATTATGGATACATCCGTGACCTGAACCTTTTCATTCAGCGGGCTACTGCGGCAACCGCACTTAAAGAGACAGATAAAAGCAGGTTTATAGCTGAAGCACGTTTTTTAAGGGCAAATTATTATTTTGAATTGGTTAAAAGGATGGGCGGTGTCCCATTGATTACTGATCCTTTGCAGTATGATTATTCTGGTAGTGTTGCCAATCTTCAAAAACCCCGTGCAAAAGAATCTGATATTTATGATTTTGTGATCAGCGAGGCCGAAGCAATTAAAGCATCTTTGCCTGCGGATCCCAATGAAAAATCAAGGGCAACTGTAGCTGCTGCATTAGCCATGGAAGCCCGGGCAGCATTGTATGCAGGCTCTATAGCTAAATATGGTTCCACTACCCCTCAGGTTTCGCTTTCTGGAGGCGAAGTCGGCATTCCTGCAAGTATGGCCACAGGTTATTATACAAAAGCATTGGCTGCGGCACAGGCTATCATCAACGGTACTGCCGGCGGCTATCAATTGTACAAGGTTTTGCCTGATCTTTCCGATAATTTTGCCGCTATCTTTTTAGACAAGAGCAGTGTTAACCAGGAATCCATATTTATTGAAGATTTTAAAGCTAATGGAGGTAAAACACATGCTTTTACCACCAACAACCAGCCTTTTTCAATCTCAGATGAAGGCTTGGATGCCGGCCGTTTAGACCCTTCTTTAAATTTAGTCGAAGCATTTGAAAAACTGGATAATACGTATGCACCAATGCCTACTAAAGATGCTTCGGGTAATCCCATTTTTTACACTAACCAGCTTGATATTTTTGCCGGAAGGGATGCCAGGCTTGCGGGCACTGTTCTATTGCCCAATGGTTTGTTTAAAGGTAAAAGAACGGATGTGTATGCCGGGTATCAATTAGCTAATGGAAACATTGTCAACAGTGATGATGCCGTCCATTTACAAACATTGCCTGGCACATCCGCAGCTATACAAGTTGTAGGTAAGGACGGGATCGTAAACGGGCAGGAATTAAGGACACAAACCGGATTTTATATCAGGAAATTTTTAGACCCGACCGTTGGTTCAGGGCGGCGCGGACGGGGCAGCGATGTAGCGTTTGTCCGCTATCGTTTTGGAGAGGTTTTATTAAATGCTGCGGAAGCTTCTTTTGAGTTAGGCAATACAAACACTGCACTCGGCTATATAAATCAGGTGAGGGCTAGGGCAGGTTTAACAATTCCGCTCACTACTTTAACGTTTGACAGAATAGTTCATGAACGCCGTGTTGAACTTGCTTTTGAAGGCCATACTTTATTTGATATGAAAAGATGGAGATTAGCGCATATTGTTTGGGACGGCAATGGTATGTCAGTTACAGATCTGGTAAGTAATATTGGCTCTGCTACAAAAAGGAATACACAGCCTTACGGGTTATGGCCATATAAATACTATGCACCCGGCACTGCAAACGATGGTAAATGGTTGTTTAAAGAAGTTCTGCCAGGCCCGGTTACCGGTGCCAACAGGTTCCAGTTTGGAAATTATTATTCCCAAATTTCGGACAATATTATAGCATCAAACCCTAAAATTGTTAGACAACCCAATCAATAAGTCTTTACTTATTACTTAAAACTTATGAAAATTAAATTTCATTTAATGATATTGGTGCTGGTACTGGCAGCATCGTCTTGTAAAAAAGACAATTATAAAACCCCTTCATCCACTTTAAACGGACACTTAGTGTACAAAGGTGACCCTATAGGAGTTGAATATAACCAAGTTCCCTTCCAGCTTTACCAGCCAGGTTTTGGTAAAATAGGGCCTATCAGCGGCACTTTCGATCAGGACGGATCTTACTCAACCCTTCTTTTTGACGGGAATTATAAGTTTACCATTCCTCCCGGCCAAGGACCTTTCAGATGGAAAGAGCTTAGCAATAATCAAAGGGACACGGTTGTAATTACTGTAAGCGGAAGCCAAACAATGGATGTTGAGGTTACCCCTTATTATATGGTGCGGAACCAGATGATAACTGCTGCGGGCGGAAAAGTATCAGCCACATTTAATATAGAGAAAGTGATCAATGATGCCAATGCCAAAGGAATTGACCGGGTGACTTTATATATCAACAAAACTCAATTTGTTTCCGGGGCAGATAATATTGCCGCAACTGATTTAGCCGGAGCTTCCTCCCTAACCAGTTTAAACAATTTAGCGCTTAGCGTGAATA
>JAABUQ010000488.1_pt1 | contig 91568 bp, 57 predicted proteins | sample 5560001 | NCBI WGS metagenome assembly JAABUQ01 (sample SAMN10711888, study PRJNA513371) | rock metagenome | isolation source: Antarctica rocks | place: Antarctica: Victoria Land, Finger Mt nord | collected 2015-12-18
TGTAGGGAGGAAGAGAGCGAGGTTTGGGATTGAGGAAAGGGGTGGTAGGAGATTTTGCTGACGGGATGGTTGGGGGGGATGCAGGTTTATTTCGGGTTCACGCACTGCCCGGATATCTGCCCCGAAGAACTCGACAAGATGGCGCGGATGATCGATCTCGTCTCCCCTCCTCCTCCGCCCTCCTCCTCACCATCCACCGCCCTCTCTTCCTCCCCCTCTCCTCCCATCCCCTCGACCTTTCCCCCCGGCTCTCCCCCTCCCCAACCAACCTCCTCCACCCCACGACCCCCCCTCCTCCCCATCTTCATAACCTGCGACCCCGCGCGCGACACCCCCTCCGTGCTGCACAGCTACCTCTCCGAATTCCACCCCTCCATCATCGGCCTCACGGGCACCTGGGAGCAGATCAAAGACGTGTGCAAGAAATACCGTGTTTATTTCAGTACGCCCGAGGGGGCGACGGCGGGGACGGATTATTTGGTGGATCATAGTATCTATTTCTATTTGATGGGTACGTTCCCCTTTTCGTTTCGTGCGGAGAGCCTCCTCACTGCTTCTTTTCTCTCCGCGGCGGCAAGAGGTTGGTGGTGAGGAAGCTGGTAGGGGGAAGGGAATTGGGGGAAAAGAGGATGGGAATAATGGATTGGGGCTGACGAGAAAGTGTAGATCCGGAAGGCGATTTCGTGGAGGCGATTGGGCGGCAGCATAGTGCGGAGGCGGCGGCGAGGATTATCAAGGAGCATATGCGGGACTGGAAGGGTGGCGTGAAGAAGTGAGAAATCATTTCGAAATATCGAGGGTTTACAAGCTCTCGAGGTGGGAGGACTCAAGAGGGAGTGAGAGGTGGGTTCGAAGATCTACGTATGGAGTACGAGAAACCCGCCATGGGAAGCGGACCCCGAGCTTGTTTCGATTGTGAATGATGAGATTGTAGAAAGAGCATGACACGAGCGCCGCGGGCTGAACACTTCAACTCTTGTATCTGTATAAACATTTGCAGGAGGGTCTGTATATAGTACGATGTGTTATGTACCTAACGATAGACATCTCGACTCATCGAATCCCCCACCGTGATAGCTCACAACTTATGCGTGAGGAATTCAATATTTATTGCGTGTCATCATCCAAACAGCGAAGCTACAGCTCCATGCGATGAAACGAATACACTTCTCTACTCCTCAAATCCCCCACTATGGTAGCTCACAAAGCATTCGTAACATGCATAAGATATCCAATCTTTATTATCATTATCCAAAAGGCGAAGCTACAGCCTCGCACGATGCAGACTATCCAAGTGCTTGTAAACACCCTTTCCCACCTAGCGACGCAGAACGCCTTCTAGGTGTACCAAGAAGAATCGAAACATTCATCAACATCCCCAACCCCAATTTTCCCCATTCATCCATCCACTCACTCTCGATTCTACGACACAGACACGAACTGGCCGATACCCGGAACCCCATCCACAGTCACGTACACCACATACGGCCCTGGCTGCGCAACGTTGTTGTTCGGCGGCATGGTGACAGTAATCGTCTGCGCCGTAGCGCCAGCCGCGAAGCCCGTGGTGTCGAGGAAGAGCATGCGGTGGTTCATGTGCAACGAGTGGGTGACGTAGCCGCCGTGGTACAAAGCGACTTTGACAGCTTGGGCGCCAGCGGGGGCAGTGAACTGGATGTTGAATTTCTGGCTATTCGCGGTGAGGATCTTGGAGCTGAGGGTGATGGTTGTGGGCCGCCTGTTGGCGTTGGCGCCGGAGAGGTAGGGCGGCGTATAGATCTCGACGCGGTACTCGGTCACGTAGTCCCAGAATGGTGTGTGATTGGGGACGGGGGTGAGAACAGGTTGTTCCACGGGGTTGGAGCCGGCGATCATGAGGGTGCCGTCCAAGAGGAGTAGGGCAACGGAGTGGTAAAGACGTGCGATGGTGGATGATGGCCCGGTGTGCCAGCGTTGACCCAACGCTGCGGTTGGGTCGTAGATTAGGACCTCTAGGGTAGGGTTTTTGGCGAGGTAGAATCCTTGGGCACCTTGGTTGCAGCCGTTGACCCAGAGAACAGTACCGTCGGGGAGTAGTGTACCCTCCACCATGCCGCGGCCTTCAGGCATGCTGTCCATTTCCCATCTCGGCGTTGCTGACAACGGTTGCATGCGGCCGCAGGAGGGATCCGTTGGGGAAGTGATGTCCTGGTACGAGCCACCGCCGCAGATGATGATATCTGGTGCCCAGCCATTTGCGCTGCTCAGCGGGAGAAGGACCGATCCACCGGTATTGGGGTAAGTACGGGTGTCTCCCACGAGGTCGGGCAGGGTTTTGACAGTCGTGCCAGTCCCAACGTTAAAGATCTCACAAGACTTAGAAACGAAAATGAAAAGGGTGCCATCGTTGAGTAGGTGGATGAAAGGGTACATGTAGATCGGTTGGTTCTTTTTAAGAATGTCTAGATCGGGGGATCCGGTCAGAGAAACGCCAGTTGGGGAAAGCATCTCCCACGTTGGGTTATTGTTCGTTTGAACGTTTGGATCGGAGCCGTTCACGGACCCAGAAGCAACAAAAAGTCTTCCATCGGGCATAGTCTGAACGGATGCATACCAACGACGACTGTTCAGCTTGAACTTGGTTTCGTCCTCAACCCAGTCCTGACCATTCAGACTTGCATCCGTTGCAGAGCGTTGCAAGAAACGCACAGCCTCAAAACCGTTCCCAACAGTCTTGTCGCCATCGAGAGGGTAATTTCCACCGATTGATACCCAGCGACCATCAGCAAGGAAAGCTCCACCAGAACAGAAAGCGTTTGTCTTGTATTTCAAAGGAACGACCTGATTTGTGGCAGGGTCATACTCTGCAGAATAGGCCCATTCATTGTCAGTTGTCTTGATTTGAGCAGAGGTCTCCATCTTATCCAGGAAGATCACACGACCGTTCTGCATGAGACCTGCGTGCATAGCGGCTACGCCGGCCTGCACGCCAGGCCTGGTGTCTGGAAGAATCTTGATCGACCCAGGGTTGATTGCGGCCGGTGCTGACACAGGGCCAGGCGCTGGTTGGACGGGAGCGCTTGAGCATGGCCCGCTTTGGCATCCTTGGCCGCAGTGAGAAGAAGTGCTGCCACAGAACTTGTACAGTCAGTTCGACTTCTTCACAAGAAGAAATTGATGCTTACACCATACAAGGAGCAGCAAGAACCTTGAGGCCAATTTCCACACACGGTGTTGCCATTCGAAGCACCGCATGTACCGTCGGTAGTAATCGGTCCCGAAGATACCGGTGATGTTGTAGGACTACCCAAGACTGGCTCCTGGCTCGTACTTGCGATGCCGTCGTTTGTCGTCGCAGTTCTGGTTCCGATCGCCCCACATCCACTTTGGCATCCAGTGCCACAGCTGTTTCGACCGTCAGTCAAAGACCTTTCAATGTCGCCCCCTTCACGTCGTACTCACTGGTCGGTTGTGGAGCCACAATAGCCGTACGACGAACAGCATCCACCATTAGGACCCCCAGCTTGACATGTTGCACCACCGAAATCTCTGCCGCATCGGCCGTCAGATCGGGGAGCTGTGGGGCTGGTCGTGGGGGGAGCGGGACTTGTGCAGCCTGAGACGCAACCTGTTCCACAGTGAGCAGCGGTGTTTCCACACCATCCGTACGACTGTCAGCATATTAGTCCGGGTCCCTATTTGATGAATGACTCTGCATGTGTGCTTACTGAACAGCATGTTCCCTAGGAAACGGTCAGTCAAGGGTCATAGCAGAGTAGAGAAGGCGAGACTTACAGTGTAGACTTTGCTGTTAGTGTCACAGATAGTGTTCCCATGCTGTGGCCCACACGTACCATCTGTCGAAAATGCAGCGCGAACAGCGAGGTTCCTCACTCTTCTACGAGCACCGCCCTCACCAATCCTCTTATCTCCGTCGCTCGAGTGTGACATAGGGTGTTTGAATGGGTTGTTTGGCTCGCAACTAGAATGTCGATCAAGAATCAATTATCTGGCCAATCGACAAAAGCGGTGGAGCATGCTCACGTTCCACTGTCTAAGCAGTGCATGCCTCGCAGACATCCTGTAAAGCCAGGCTTTGGGAGATTGCTATGGTCGCAGGTGAGGGGAACGTGAGTAAAGATAATATTGGCGCAAGCTTGGCTTAGGCACAAGCCCAGAGGGAGTATTAACGAAGATCTCATCGTGGGTTATGTCTGCATTGCCATGTCAGATTCCAAATCCCAACAATTTAATATTAAAAGCATTGAACCATCAATGAATTTTCAACGGAGCGAAAGCACAAATATAACAGAGCATGGCCCCCATGCCGAGGTAGCGTTCACCCGCGAAACAGCGCAAATGCAGGGAACACGTCAAGCCCGTGGTGCCATAGCCCGACCTTTGCGATGCACGGAGCCGAGACACGAGAAGTGAGGTGAAACAAGTGATCACCTACCGTCAGTGCCGATGCTACCAATAACAGTATCCTAGCACCAGAAAGTTGCTTTGTTCGTCGCCAAGGCTTCTGGAAAAGAGTGCGCGCGAAAGACTGTTGATTAAAATGTTGTATAAGGGTAGGATGAGAACGAATGTGTAAGTTGTGGGTTATGGAGAAGGTCTCTCTGCCGGAACGAGTGACAGCAGGAGAGGGAAATAACAAATATTGGAAGGAGCGTGCGAGCAGTCACCAAGATAAAGGCAACGACGAAAGTGAGGAGTTACAGTAAAAAGCAATACGGGGGGCCGTTAGATGTTCATAAATGAGATCAGGTGTCTCCATGCCGAATGACTTCCCCACAACAACGTTCTGCAGCCCCAAGGCCCCTGAGCAGCGGGCCATGTCCCATGGTGGGAATGACAAGCGGCGGGAAAGAGGCTTGGCTTCCCGTGTCGAAGAGCGACGAGGGATTTGGTTCGATGAAGCCAGGAGGATTCAGGCAAGGTGTCGTGTTGGGTTGCGCGAGCTGAGGGGCCAAGGATGTTGGAGGGATAAAGAACGGCGTGGATAAAGGGTCTCATTTGACGACCCAAGCGTGCTTAGAGAGCCAATGAGCGGTCGAGCTACGAGTGCCGACTTTGCCGAGTCAGATGCGGGGCCAATGATGGGGCTTCGGTCCCTGAATCCTCACGTCTCGTGAGTCGTGCTGACGATCGGTCGCATCGAAAAAAGCTCCGTCTGCATCCATCTCTATTTTAAGGCTGCCTCTCCCAAATCTCGCTTCCAGCCGCAGGAACAATCTCATCTCTCACAGCTCCAGGATGTCATGGTTCAGCTGACCTGACATCATCGTCAACTCATCCGCGCCTACGAATCTTGTGCGAAAGAGAGCAGATGCAGACCTCATGCAGATATGAAGGGTTGAACACGAGCATGGATAACAAGCGTGCATCTATACAACAGGAAATCAGTATTCAAATTCACAAAGAGAACCCAAGGGGGGAAAAAAGGCGGTGAGGGTAATGCCAAGGCGAAGAGGACCGAGATTCTTCATCACTTACTTCTACCAACGCCACCTCAAATGCGCCTGTTCGCTTGTGGTCAAGCTTGAAACCAATTCAACTAGCTGACTCATCACAATTGGCATATTTTCAGCTTCCTTTTTCTGCTCTCGCGACAAAAGCAACTCAGCCACACATTGGCACGTTCTCAGGGATGCTCCTGGGGGAACAGCGCTGTCTTCCATGAAATGTGTCGATTCCTCCTGGTCGACACAGGCTATTCTCGGTCCTGCGTCGGAGATGCCTGCACCAACGCTCAGCGCAATGTTGTCGATAAGGAAATCGCTGTAAGGTATTGTTGATGGCCAGTCTGGCATACACACGAAGTGCATTTGCATTGCTCGACTTATTGGGGACAAGCACTCCTGGCCTAGAGGAAGCGAAGTCCCTTTCAGTCATTCATGAACAACACTGCCATGCGACGTTCTGCAGACTCTTTTGTGAACGGGTTGTTCCTCGCCGCAATCGGACAATACAAATATCGATCTTGTAATGGCGGCCATATTATCGTCCCCGCCACCTGATGGCTAGAGCACGGCAGAATCTGCGCTCCGAGTCTCAAGATTGGGCAACTGTGCAGACTCACTCGATAAGCTCCCTCTCAAGACGCATTTAACATGCAAGACCGGTTGAATAACGGACCCAAGTGAACACGGCCCTTAAAAAATCGCTTGAGATTGGTCAGGCCTTGAGAGTCGATCGTTGAGCTCTGTTTCCACGTCTCAACATGAAATGGTGGCTTACATAAGCTGGAATAGTTGCTAAATTCTTGAGCTGCTTTAGTTTCTTCAGATCGACGGTAGGTCAAGGCGACAATGATTGTTGTACTGTTAGGCTCGAAGTCAAAGTGTTACGCCGAATCACTCTTGCGTACTCTGAGCGCTTGAAGACCCGGGAAAGCTGGTCGGCTGTGTGGGAAATATGGAACGGCAAAACGCGAAAGCATCTTGACGACTCGATAGCTTTTCCACAGGTACGGCAGTAAAATGTTTCCTTTTTCAAAAGTGCCTTGAAGCCTCGGACTTTGTGGCACTTCCTTTACTGGATCGTTGTTGGAGTCCACGACTCCAAAGGTTCAGAGTCCTATAGGCATCCAACGTTGGTGCTCCATACGAAGATGGAGCTCTGAATTGAGGGCAGAATGATTGAAGAATTTCGGAATTCAAAAGGAGGCCGAATCACTGAGCCATTGCTACGTTAGCAATGGTACCCAAAACGGTTGCCGTCGACTTGGAAGCAGAACAGCATACATGCGCCCACGACGACGTCGTCGAGACCTCCACGTTTGTCTTTCCGGATAGGGAGATGTCTCAGCATGGCTTCTGCAAGGCCACTCTATGTCGACTTTCGGCTCGTAAGTACTCAAGCTCCGTTGGCTCTCGAACGACAAGCCGGTGGCAAATCGAAGTGAAATCATAAGTCTCTTTCGTGCCATTGTGGGCCTGAAGGTTGAAGACACGTTACAACTGGCATGCTCAGAGCCGAGGACGGGTCACAGGGAACTGCCAACGTTGCAAGAGTGCGTACTAATCCGGGCGACGCAGCTATGCAGCTAAGGAAGCTATGTTCCTTCTGGGTGGGTTTATATTTACGAGTGCAGTCGCTAAGATTGCAAGTGCCAGCTACCGCGCAATGTTGCACCCAAGGTATGCTTGACCGAGGTGGGCGGTTATGGTCTCTGTTGATTGGATACGAAGTCTGAACACTTGTTCTTGCTGTAGTTAATGTTTCAAGATTCAGCCTCACAGCCCTGTCAATCCTGCGCCTGAGGCCTCTGGACCACTCACAAGAGTCATTTGGCGCTCCGCCTCCCCCGTCAATTCTTGGCTGCCGCCGTTCACCTCCCTTGGCGCTCACATCCGCATACGCTAGCTCCACAGGGAAGCTACGATGATTACCCGACCAATGCAACGCACACGAGAAATTCGAACGATCCTACTTTACGTTAGCCATTATGTATGTCTGGCGGCTGGAAAAAGTATCTAGATGGCAGCTCCATCCGAGATACCGTTCGTGGTGGCTGTATCCACCCTGAAATGCTTTAAACATTTTCATCCCACATCCCAGGAAATTCCTTATGTCCTTGCGACTTTCCTATCGTTCTTCCATAACTGATGCGTCATGCCTCTCTTTCTTTCTGCCTCTGCATATGGGAGGCTCACGCTCGCTTTCTGTGTCGGCCTCCTCGTTTGCGTGCATGAGAGCACTTCTGTACCTTGTAAGTAGAACGTGATCTACCTCGTCTTCGGGCTCGCATCTTGGACTGCTCAGCGAGCTCTGTAAACCTTGCTGCCGTATTATTCAATCTGGAGCCGTTGAAAGCAGCAAGCCCTTCGCTTCGCATTGGTCGCTTTCCTTTCGCTGACGACTGGGTTCCGCAGCCGGCATAGGAACGGTCCCGGTTGGTGCCGCAGCTCCTCGAACCGACGGTCGATGCGGATCCGCATTCAATAATGCGACATGTGAAGCCGGTAGGGATTATGGCGGATGCTGTTCGTCAAACGGCTATTGTGGCCCTACAATCGATTAGTAAGTACCGCTTGGGAGACTTAAAGTCTGTGTCTCAAAGAACAACCAGCTGTGGCGCTGGATGCCAAAGTGGATGCACACATGGAAACGCATCAGGAGCACATTTCCCAGTGAATGTAAGCCCGCAGCAACCTCGAACCCACGGCCGATGCGGATCCGCCTTCAATAATGCGACATGTGAAGCCGGTAGGGACTATGGCGGATGCTGTTCGTCAGGCGGCTATTGTGGCCCTACAATCGATTAGTAAGTACCGCTTGTGAGACCGAAGCCTGTGTCTAAGAAATCAATCAGCTGTGGCGATGGATGTCAGAGCGGATGCACACATGGCGGCGGAATTGGACCAATGCCAAAGTACCCGCAGCTACCTCGAATTGACGGCCGTTGTGGATCAGCATTCTATAACGCAACGTGTGATCACTGTGGACCTTTTGGCGGATGCTGTTCGTCGACTGGCTATTGTGGCCGCACAAACGATTAGTAAGTATAATTCGAAGCGCGATAAAGCCTATGTCTAAAGAACCAAACAGCTGTGGTACTGGATGCCAGAGTGGATGCGTAAATGTGACTATGGAAGAGCAAACTTCTTTCAATTCAACTAATTCTAGAAATATACCCGTTGCCGCAGAGAATGGACGTATATGTGTCCCACTATTTCCGACAACCACCGTGGATCCCTGTGCGTCACCTACCTGTGTTGTCCGTGTTACGAGTGTCGAGCTGCTGTATTTCCCCCCCGCGACGGCTCTTTCAGGGGTGGTTGGATTGAGCACCGGTGCGAATGCAACAAGGGTTTCTGGATCGATAGCTATTTCTGATGGGTACACTTTGTAAGCTTTCTCCCCCTGGAAGTGGCTTGTTCCTACTTAGAAAAGCAACCTGCAGCACCTCGCCATCGGTATACGCGGTCTATCACTCTGTTAGCGCCGACCCTGTCTGTGCTGGGGGTACTCTAGGCACAGTGCACAATTCTATGTAAGCTTCATGCAGTACCTCTTCTACTGCCCGACGCTTACGCTCATCGATCAACAGAATTATCGGCTATAGTAGGTTTCTCCCAAGCTTCACTCAGTAAACATGACTGTACCACCATGTGCGCTGGTACAGTACGACCACTTATTCCGCACTTGTTGAGAAAACCGTCTGACACAATGACGATGGACTCAATGTCGTATTGGGACAATGCTTTGAACCCCTGACGAAGTCGATACATGAACGCAAGGAAGAAGTTTTCGAATAACAGTATCGTGAAACGCGCTTCATGATTTGCCACGCTTTTTCAAGGAACCATAGCTGACTTCGACAACTCTTGCAGCTGCCGACGCCATCTCCATTAATTACTGCGATACGATGGAGGAAGGCATAGGTGCGGAATTGGGTTGGCGACGTCTCAACCTGACCGAGCTTGCTCACCCCTACCCTAATAGCGAGTTGGAGTCGAGATTTGGCTGTTCCCATATCTACACCAATGGCCCCAATGGCAACAATGGCCTCGGCAACTTTACAATCATGAAGCAACCGTTATATTCTCTACCTATGTCACTCACAGCCGTGGACCCACTCTTCAAAAATTGTGATGTGGATATATTCGCACACGATCCTCCCCGGACTCTGCAACCAGTATCTGCGCTAATTGGACCTACCACGACACCCTTTGCACCAGCAACAACAGTCAGACCAGGAGCAGCAATCAGCTCGCTGCCTACTCCTACGAGTTCATCGGCTGTAGCCGTGATCGTCCCAATCCCGAGCGCCTCAGGATTAGATCCCATGGGCCTCATACCACCTAAGGCTGATCCGAAGCCCAGCCCTGATCCATCTCCCATTTCAGATCCAGGACAGAACCAGAATCCGAAGAATACCGTTCAATCCCCTAAGCCGAGTCCGGGACAAGATCATCAAGATCCAAAGAATCCAAGTCCGTCCCCTAACACTGATCCCGGACGAACCAACCTGGACCCTAACAGTGCGCATTCCGACCCGGCAGCGAGCACACCTTCATCTACAGACCCAAGCCAGAGACAGAGCAATGAAGACCCGAAAACTACAAATCCATCTCCAAGCTCGAAAGCAGGACCAGTCAACGAAGATCCAAAGCCTTCAGCATCTAATCCTAATCAAGGTCCTACCAATTCTGGCGCTGACCCGGGTCAGAACACTCGTCCAACTTCTGATCCAAACCCAGGTAATGGAGGCCAAGGCTCAGATAATTCGAATCCTCATCCAGATTCTGTTCCATCATCCTCGAGGCCTACGGAGGCGAATTCACCCAATGTGGCCCCCACTCCTGTCCTTGTCAACGGTCAAACGGTATCACGGCTTCCCGAGGCCACGCCTTCACAATCTTCTCCCATCGCAAATCCGCCTGTCACATTCACGACTCCCGTCGTAATTGGTGACCAAACCTTCTCCCCAGGCTCAACCCCTGTCACTGTGTCGGGGACTGTCCACTCCATCGCCGCACCCGGCGGCAACGTTGTTGTCAATGGCCAAACAGTTTCACGTCTTCCGATAGCCATACCCCCACCATCATCCTCTCACATCCTGTCTATCGGCTCCCAGACGATTCCTTTCAGCGTCAACTCCGCCTCAGAGATCGTAGTGAACTCACAAACCCTTCACTCTGACGCCCCCGTAATTGTTGGCTCTCATACCATCGCACTGAACCCTTCGGCTACTGACAACAGCATCCTCGTAAACGGCCAGCCAACTTCTTTACCTACCCCGGAACCCCTTCCGCCTGCCGGCCAGCATAATTCGGGCCGCCCGGCCATCACTGTGGCCGGACAGACCATCACCACCAACGAGGCAGGAAGCTATGTATTTGGGTCACAAACCCTTCAAAACGGCGGTCCTGGAATCACGGTCTCTGGAACGCCTGTATCCCTCGCCCCAGCTTCACAGATAACCATTGGTGGAAGCACGATCCAACTCCCACCCGCTTTGACTTCCTCCCCTTTGATTGTGGCCGGCGGTCATCCTCTCACTACCAACAGCGCTGGCGACTTCATCGTCCGGTCCAGTGTTCTCCACCCCGGCAGTCCCGCCATCATAGTCTCCAACACCCCCATAAGCCTCGACGCTTCTGCATCCCAAGTGATCGTCGGCGGAAGCACGATTCACCTCTTACCCGCTTTGACGACTCCACCGTCCATCACAATCGGCGGCCATCCCCTAACCACCAACAGCGCTGGTGACTACATCATCGCCTCCTTAACCCTCACTCCCGGCGCCTCCGCCATCACCATCGCCTCCACGCCCCTAAGCCTTGCTCCATCCGCAAGTGCGCTCGTCGTTGGCTCATCTACTATCCCTCTCCCTCCTCCTCCTTCGGCATCCGAACACCGCCCGTTAGTCATAGGCAGCACCACCCTCCCCTACTCCCTCAACCCTACCTCCTCCCTCCTAATCATCGACTCCCAAACCCTCACCCCCGGCGGCCCCGCCCTCACCATCTCCTCCACGCCCCTCAGCCTCGCCCCCTCCGCCACCGCCCTCATCGTCGGCTCCTCTACCATTCCCCTCTCCCCCTTTTCCACCTCCCAAAACCCCCTCACCGTCGGCAGCATCATCCTCCCCTACTCCCTCAACCCCGCCTCCTCCCTCATTATCCTAGGTTCGCAAACCCTCACCCCTGGCGGCACGGCGCTCACCCTCTCCAACGGCGTCGTGTCCGCTGTCCAAGCGAGCGGGACGCAGGGTGTGGAGGTCGTGGTTGGTACGGGGGCGAGTGTGACGACGGAGGGGTTGGGGAGCGTGATTATGGGTGGTTTTGGGACGGGAGGGGCTGGTGGGGCGGGTGGGATGGGCACGCCGACGGGGAATGCGGGTGCTGGGACTAGTACGATTTCGGGGTTCAAGAGTGGTGCTGTGAGGATCGGGAGCTTGGGGTTGTGGGTACTGGGGTTGGTGGCGTGGTCGTGTATGTGTATGTAGAGGACGTGGACTGGGTAGATATGGGTCTGAGGAGTAGATGAGTAACGTATCGAATGCACTGGTAGATAGGGGGTTGGTTGAGGTGGTATGTATATATATGATATTTCGAAGCATGCACTTTCCACGGACGGTCACTGTGAAGGGGGTGGTGATCTAGTAAAGGTTACGTTCTTTGCCGGAATATGTTTCTGGACCAGGGGTCTTCGTCAATCGTGGTGTTCGTCATAAGTTTTCCCCACCAAGCTGCAACATCGCCCCCCCGCCCGCGCTTTCGCAATTCTCAACCCACCTTCGGAAGTCTTGTTAGGTACTATATCGCCAAATTACAGTATTATTACATCACAAGAACTCCCTCAACCTTAGTGTGCTTATACACTTGGATTGTCGACATTTCTGGTTTCGTGCTTGTGTGCATATACTTCTTGTGGAGATAAGAAGGAAAAGCGATGGAGAGGTTGATTGTAGGGTGGTTTGATGCGATGTCGGAGTGTAGGAGTATGGGAGGGGGTCCAGTGTTCTGGGAAGGGGAGTGATGCAACTGCTCTTTCTTTGAAAGGAGAGTTAGGGAAGAGAGTACTAGATTGAGCTTCTGCGAGAGATGGAGGATGAGGGAGTGGTGGGTGGTTAGGGTGCTAGGTTGAGGTGGTTGAGGGTTTTGATGATTCGGGGAGTCGATACTTTGATGACTTGACAATTGAGAGGTCGGATCGTCCGACAGTTTGGTGGTTTGACAATTATCTAAAAGGTCTGCCGTTGTGGCGTCAAGGTTCACTGGCTGTGTTGTCATAAAAGGGGAAATTCAGTGCCAAGACCTGATTGTGCCACATCTTGCCGGAAGATGGATCGTCATGGACGGTTCAAGACCGAGGAGTCTCAATTCATAATGTACCTACCGATATATGCATCCCCGTTGCAAGAACCCAGCCATGCCAGATGTGGTATCGAGAAAAAGGCAATGCTCGCTAACAGCACAGCCCTCACGACGCAAACCCAATGCTCGCTCAAACAAAGGTCGTAAAGCCGTGTCATATCATATCCGTATCCTCCACCTCGTAAGCAATCGCGAGCCCATCCTCCTCCTTCGCATTCTCTGCCCCATCGCTCATTCTGTCCGGCCAAACCACGTGCGGTAAAGGCGCATATGTCTCGCCACTCTCGTTCTCTAGCTTCCGCCGCTCGATGGCTTCTGCAAGCGCCCATCGCCCTAATGATCTTTGCTTGCGGGCTGCGAATTCGTCCTGCACTTGGTTCTCTTCGGTCTGAGATGATGCCTCCAGCTCGATCATCTGCTTGCGGTAATCCTCTGCGAGCGCCACCAACTCGGCCTCCTGCTTCGCGCTGATGCGCTCGAGCTGCTTGCCCTGCTTCTCTCGAAGGACGTTGATCCGTGCTTTGTGCAGGTTGTCCATGCCGTTGCGGGTGTGGTATTGCTGCTCGAGCAGGTGGTAGTCCTTCTTTGTGACCACTCTGCTCGGCATGCCTTCAATGGTCGACCGTGGGTTACAGTACGCCTGCATATGTCTCAAACGAGTGTCGCAGCCCTGCCGCTCCAGCTTCAGTGTCTTTATCAGGTCGACCTCGGCAGAGAGGTGGCGGTGCTCGAGCTCAACGAGGGCGTTGGGTTGGCGGTCTTGCTTTGCTTCCTCCTGTTCTGTGAAGCGGTCAAGGAGGGAACGCTTTCGGTCGTCTTGTTTGAATTGCAGGAGGCGGTATTGGTCTTCTTGAAAGCGAATGAAGCGGGTTTGCTCTTCAAGTTGAGATGCTCGCAGGCGCTTGAGTAGCGAGCTGTTCATGCTCCTGTGGCGCGCGGCTAGTTTGTCGAGATACTGCTCTTCGAACATGGTCTGCGGTATGGGACGTATTCGTGGTGGCGAGTCGGGCAATTGATGAACGGGCGCCGTCCGAGACAAAGTCCTGACCGGAAGCGACTCTTGGCTCATAGAGCGCTGCTGAACGGCTGATTCGATGGGAGTTGCTGGACTTATGGCTTGCATGGTATGGACTGCGAATGGAAGGGCTGGGATGGGTGAATCGATGGTTTTCCGTCTGCGCATGGCGGATATGCGCCGAAGCCCCCTTTTTATTTTGGTATGTGATGACTTACTAGAGGATGCGGAGTGTAGGGATGAGGTCGCAGAAGTGAGGGAGGTGGTGGCTAATGATGAGTTCTTCGTCGGTCGCTGTTCGCTCGAACTGTCGGATGGCGGGTGTGTGGATTGGGAGTTGCGCGAGGGTGGCGGCTGGGTGTCGGAGGGAGCAGAGGTAAGGGAGAGAGTAGAGACATTGTTCGTAATGATATCGAGGGTGGTCTTAGGATCTCGGGGTACATTGATGCCGAGGTCCAGGGCCATCTGTAGGAATTCTTGGTCGACAACATCTTCGGTCAGGCCGTTCTCGAAACGGAGCACCATCATTCGATAGATATCATTATCCTTGGGATCGACATGCTGAGAAGATTGTTGAGGACGGTCGTTGAGATGCTGTAAGGCGGTAAGAGGCGGCGACTCGATCATAGCCATTGTAGGTCTGGAAGAACAGACTTTCAGCAGGGACTAGGTGGTGAGGTGCATGATGACCAAAGAGATAAGTCATTAGGAGAGTTTCAGGCGAGGCGGATACGAGGACGTGGTTAGCGCTGTTGGACGGATTTACACGGAGGAGTTGCAAGCACAAGGGCGGTGGACAAAATGTCGGCCATGCATGGCGGCACACACCTCATCACCTGATGCTAAGCCCAGACTTGGCTAAAGTAGCGCTAGTACAATCTGCAATCTAGGCTGCGGCTACCGCCAACCTTAACGACGTGTCCTTGCATTTTGCATACCTTAACGATATACCGTCATTGACTCAGCAGGCGAATAGTATCAAAGAACGAAGCAGAGAAGAAAGCGACGACATGTCTGGGACACATATACTAACAATTGTTGTTCCAAATCTGGGACTGTTCTGAACGGCAATGGATTACAGCCCAGCGACCGCATTGGCCGGGTGCTTTATAAGATCTGAAATGCCTTGTAGAGCACTCCACTTTCTTGATAGAATAGTAGCAAGTATGTCTGGGACAGGATCCTACAGACGTGCACTCAGGCCGAACGTCAATTCATATCTGTGTAGCCAAAACAAGGCTGTTATAGCTGATCGAACGCTCTTGGGGTCGATAGGCGAAGAAGCTCTCTGTCAGGTTTGGCTTTCGTCGGTCTTGAGTCAATATCCAAACGGTCTGTAGTTCTACCGTGAGCATTGAAGGCTGGAAACCGCCACATTTTTTTTCAATAGGCTAATGATGCAGTCTTCTACAATTCTAACCTTTGCCCTGGGGCATCCGTCAGCCGGTCAGGTTCTCCTTTTGTTTGTTGAAAGGATGCTTTGTCTACGAGACTAGGCATTCTCGAATTACTGTCGGCCCCCTAGTAGCTTTTCCATGAACCTCTCTTACGCTCACCGTCCGCATTGCACCTCGTCGATGTCTTTCACGGTCTGAAGTTATCGGATAGTGACTTGGTGAGCCGTTCGACTTCGTGGTCCAACTGCTCACACTTTTCCTAGAGTTTTCTTAGTACTGTGGGCTACGAGATCGCGCTGTGGTCGCCGTCGAATATAACGACTTACAAGTAGCTTCTTTTCCTGTTGTTGGAGGAGGCCGCGCTTTTGTTGTTCAAGGCGAAAGCTTCTGGCCTGTGTTGAATCCATTAGTCTCGCAAGATGCAACAAAAACGTGGCTCATGTACCTCCAATGCCTGTATACGTTGCTCCAGCATAGGCGAGGCCCGGCGCGTAGCTCGTCCCTCCTCGTGCTCGAGATCGTGCCCATTGTTCCCTGGGCTCAATTGGAGAGCGTCGAAAACGGGCTGTTGCTGGTTGTTCCTGGGCTGACTCGGTGGGGTGTTCAAGTGACTATGTTCGTTGATCTAGAGAGCGGAAGCATTAGCAAGATAGCTATGTGCAAGGAAAGCTGATTGGCAAACTTACCGTGTGATCTTTCGGAAAACCTTGATCTTGGCCTGGGTGGACTATTGCGGTATATGCTGGCTTTCTTTGACAATGATCATCCAAGTCATGCGTAGCCTCGGGATTCATGACCTGATTCGACTCCTTCTCTTTTGTGAATAGTGGTACCTCGCTTTGGGACGGCGGCCCTGGCGGCAGTGACGACGTTACTGGTGAATGGGTTTCTTTTTGGACGGACAGTCGCAGTGGATTGACAGTCTTGCGTTGATGTTCGACTCCCATGTGTGATCGCAATCCGTTGCTCTGCAGAGGAGGAGTAGAAGCGATCGTCCCTAGGGACCTCGAGGGATTGTGCTCTGGGCTAGTAGGTTGATGATAACCTGTAACATCGAGACGAGGCTTTTTGGAGGGTCGGACCGAGTCGGACTGCTCCGTCCCCGTTTCAGATGTTTGCATATTACTTGTCATGCTCAAGTCTCTCTTAGACCTTTTCCGGGGAGCTTCTTCGAATCGTCCGCGCGTTATCTCCTCATTTCCTGACTGGTGAGCCGTTGACGTACTGGTCGGACGAGAGTCAACACTGGTGGATGCAGTGTAGTCCTGTATGTTGTCCATGAAAAGAGGTAAAGCGGCGTCTGAGCTCGGGCCGAACGCTTGAGGATCCCCACGGCCCTTTTGGCTTTGGGCTCCTATCTGCTCTTCATCCTCTTCGTCGGTGACGTAAGGGTGGCGGTAATTTGTTGCTTGCTGTAGTGAAGGATTTATCCGTACGTCAGGTCCTCTCTTTCTCTTTAGCAGCTGATCTATGTCCTCCCTTAGTCACGGCAAAGCTTGTGGGATTGTGAATGAGCATACCGCGGTGGTGAAATACGAACACCGAATTCATCCAGTGTCCCTCAGGTGCGCTCAGATCTCTGAAGTCGTTTGTCTCTGGATTCAAGAGTATACTATTAGATAGCGATGTTGCTCTTGCTACTTTTCGTCTGTTATCGTTAGACACTCAGCGAATAGCCGGTGGAAATTGTGGGGGATGTCGTACGTGATGGAGTAGCAAGGACCATCTTTGCGATGAGCATCTACGTAGTGAGAGCAGGATCTGCTTGATACTCTGTTGGTCCATTGACATTGTCGATTGAAGTTGTTAGTCGGAACCCGTCCTGACAAGACTTTCCTCTTGATACTTATCCAAATAGCATTGAGGTAGTGCTCTGTGCCGGATTTGATATCAGGACACTCTTCCTGTGCCTTACCACATGACCAAGTCTAAAACAGTCAACAGTAATCAGTCTATTAGAAAGACGTTCGACTAACCCGTACTGGACAGAACTCATAGGCAAAATAGACATGTTTTCGCTTGACAATGTCCCACTCCGCTCTGCCAGGAACCTTGAAGGTCCAATCGGAGCGCTCATGTAGTCCTTTGCCTTTGTGTGGATCCGGGACCCACAAGGTCATTTCGTATGGTGATGAGCCATAGCGGATGGCTACATACAAACCATCCGCGCTATGCCAACTAAAGTTGGAATGTATAGTAATTTCTGGACATAGCACAGCACCATCGGTAGCTTCGATCGCCCGGGTTCTTGAACACCAGTTATAGTCATATTCCCTCATCAGAGGTCCATTGACGCCATTCCGTAAGGATACCGTCAACCCTTTTTGAGAGACCATATCATTTGCTGATGCCAGCTTTGAGGAAACTTTTGATGGGCACGGCAATGTCGAATTACGCCTAAAGTAGGACAGCTTAGTGATAGACCGGAATATGAGTGTTTGTGGGAGATTCTCACCTGTGCGCCGAAATAGGAACGTACTACGAAGTGCTAAAACTCGGTGAGGTTTGATAACTTAGCCGTAAGTGATCACAGCAACGAAGAGAGAAGGCGCGGGAGGTTTGCTGCAGACAGTTGCAAACGCCTCATTCGGAGACAAGGAGCCTGAAAGACAGTGATTCACGCGCCTCCTCAGCCCTATCATCACGGGTTGATGTGACGTAAACGGTGTGCTTGCTCCAGTGTAAGGACTGCGTGAATCAGTAAGATAGTCCAGTACAATTGAGCAGGGGATAGAGTCCGTTAAGATCTGCAGTTCTACAGGTGTGGGGCAAAGCCGTCAACCGACCGATGGGCCTGCTGAAGTTCTGACAATCCTCACTCTGGCATGGTTACCATGTTCTGACGGCAGAGTTCTGAGTGCACTGAAAGCTCCGAAGTGAGTTACAAGCTTTTAGCCGAATCTGGGCCAGGTTTGAGAATGACTGAGCACTGGCGCCTGACTGCGGCAGTCAAGAAAAGAGGGCTGGGGCAACGCTATCTGCTTAGCTGGTGAAGGAGATGCAATGAGCATTGGACTGCTGGGATAACAGGAATCAGGCACCGCCTGCAGAATGGTTACCTGGTACAACCTCTCAGCCAACAGAGGTCTGAATGCCCAGCACTGCGAAATTTCCAATGTGAAGGCTATTATTTGGGTTCTGAAGAGTGCTTTGTACAGCGTGGATCTTATGCAAATAGTCTCTGGTTTAGCATAGTGAATTGAACTGGAGTCAAATCGAGTTTTAGCAGGCTGCTAGCAGATACAGACTTCCACCCTGAGCTGAAGTCTGGATTGAAGACCAAATGGTTTAACGTACGGTCAATCAGATGATGTAAGGAAATGGTAAGGTAAGGTGGCTATCTGTGTGAATATCCGCACTAGCGGAATCGCGGCCCTGAAGTGATATGATCGCGTATTTGCGACCCACACTGACCTCTTTCCTCTCAACTCACCAACTTACCCTCTGCACCCGCACAAACTTGCCTTAACTGTCAGTACCTAGTCCAATCAATACAACTTGCTTGTTGATTCGTTGAGGTAGTAAGAAATGGCCGCTGTGGATGTCGAACAGATCCGCCAGGCTGGCTGGGTTGAGCCAGTAAAGTACGATTACGATACCTACAATGCTGATCGGAAAGACCTTGAGGCCTCCGAAAAGCTGTCTGATCTCCCTTCTTGGGCTGCCAATGCTACAAAGTACGAATGGAGCGATGAATACGGTGACATTGGCCCTGTTCATCCGGAGCTGGAGAAGATGCTGTTCCGTGACGAGTTCCACGTCACCGAGGGCGAGGAGCGACAAAAGTAAGTTGAACGGCAAGGAGATGGACAAGATCCTTACTACCTACACAGGTTGCAAGAGATCACAGTGACCTTTGAGAGCGAGGCTAAGATTCAGCCCGTAAAGAAGGTAAGAGCGAGATGTACTCCCTGCCGTTGCAACACTATTAACGCGATCCTCTAGTTCGAGGATGCAGGCTTGCACCCTGTCATGCTTGACAACATCAAGCTTTGCGGATACCAGCTTCCTACGCCTATCCAGGCTTATTGTCTCCCTTCCATTTTGAAGGGTCACGACATCATCGCTGTCGCGCAGACCGGTGAGTCAACTACCTCCCAGCATAACTTCCGAACCGCACTTAACCCAGCTTCTCTCCAGGGTCCGGCAAGACTGCGGCTTTCTTGATTCCCATCTTGTCCAAGCTTATGGGTAAAGCAAAGAAGCTGGCTGCGCCTCGTCCCTACCTCGCAGTCAACTCGGAATGGGATCCTCTCCGCGACGGCGTTCGTGCCGAGCCTCTTGTTCTCATCGTGGCTCCTACTCGCGAGCTGTCTACCCAAATCTTCGATGAGGCTCGTCGTCTTTGCTATCGCTCAATGCTTCGTCCATGTGTTGCTTATGGAGGTGCTCCTTCTCGTGAACAGATGGACGAGTTGCGTAAGGGATGCGATGTCTTGATAGCCACTCCCGGACGTCTCATCGACTTCATGGAGCGTGGTCATCTGCTTTCCTTGAGTCGTGTCAAGTGAGGCGTTCTTGACCCTTCAGTGGATGTCACCTGCTAATCAGCCCAGGTATACGATCATCGACGAGGCTGACGAGATGGTGTCGCCTGATTGGATGGACGACATGCGTAAGATCATGGGTGGTGGAGGTAGGGGATCAATGGCATTCGTGGTACATGCTCCTCGCTCATGAACTTCCAGACACCAATGAGGACGCCGACCATCTGTTCATGATGTTCTCGGCCACGTTCCCCAAAGAAGCCCGTACCGTCGCCAAGGAATACATGGCCAACGACCACATCCGTATTCGAGTTGGCCGCGCCGGTAGCACTCATGTCAATGTGGCCCAGAATGTTGGTGAAGCATAAGCCTGAATGCGCGAATTGCACTGAAAAGCTCTTTAGGTCGTTTACGTTGAGGAGCCAAAGAAGCGTGATTGTCTCTTCGATCTGCTTCTCTCTATGCCACCCTCCCGGACCATCATCTTTGTGAACAACAAGAAGGCAGCCGACTTCCTGGACGATTTTTTGTTCAACAAAGGGCTGCCCAGCACGTCCATCCACTCAGATCGTACGCAGCGAGAGCGTGAGGATGCCTTGTAAGTATCCAAGATGGCCGAAGCTGGAGCAACAGCTAATCTTCGACAGGCGCGCCTTCAAGTCCGGTAAAGCTCCCATCCTGATCGCCACTGGGGTATCCGCCCGCGGTCTTGACGTCAAGAATGTGATGCACGTCATCAACTACGATCTTCCGAGCACCGACTACGGCGGCATCCATGAATACGTCCATCGCATCGGGCGTACCGCACGTATCGGGAATGTTGGACTCGCTACGTCCTTCTACAACGAAAAGAATGAGGACATTTCTGAACCCTTGGTCCGTATCATGTTGGAGGCTCAGCAGGAGGTTCCGGATTTCCTTGAGCAGTACAAGCCAGAGGACGTGACTGACCTTAAATTCGACGACGACTCCGATCAGGAAGGCGAGCATGGCGACGCTGGAGGTGGCGGTTGGGGGGCCGGAGCTTCTGGTGCTGATACTTCCGGTGGTGATGCTTCGGGTGCCGGGGCTTCTGCTGGTGGCAAATGGGGTGCTGAGGCTACAAACGGTGCAGCAAACGCTGAGCCTGCTGCTGGCGGATGGGGCACCGAGAGCACGACAACAGCGGCTTGGTAGGTCTGAAGATCGTGGATGCATCTACGGGCAAGCTGGTGAAGACAATTTGCGGGGTGCTCTCTGTGGGAACTTTGACCATGTTGCTCTGCCCTTCCGGCTCAGAGAATGCTCCATGGTTGCGTAGCTAGAAGCTCTATGGCACATGCCGTAAGCCACCTAGGAATTCGAACATGCTGCAAATGATAGGCGGCCCAAGCAGTTCAGTTGTTGGCATACAGCTATCATAGGAACCGTAATTTTCCAATCTCTAATCAGCTGGCTTTTTGGGTGATCAAACTTCGTTGTGCATGTTCGTACAGTAAAATCATCCCCCCTTTTGAATGGGTTTGAAACGACAGCCGTCTTCTGTAGACTCTGCTCCAGAGACCGAACAAGGACCTGTTGAAGCCATCCCGAGCCCTTTTCAGTCAAGATCATGGTAGAAGTGTAGGTTAGCTTTGTAAGCGATCGAGCCTAGTAAGAGACGACAAGGTAAGAGCTCCTTGATAGAGTCGTTCTCAACAAAAGAGCGATCTAGCTTGCCCTTGATTCTTAGAAGCCATTCCTACATAAATCACCAGGCATGAAATGTCTCGTCGTACTTCACGACAAACAAAATAATCAGCGTGATCATATGTACAGCAACACTCCGGACTCTATGATTTTATTCTGCCGATCTTAGCCGTCTGTAACCGCGGCATAACCTCTTCTCACGATCCACCAAACTAAGTTCCTCCTTCGATCGCCTTCACAACTAATTCCGTCAGCCATCAAGATAGACGGGCAGAAACTACATTCATTCGAAATGAATCCAAGTAGTGTATGTCTATACCTTAAGCCCCCAGCCCTTTGCAATGCCGCCTATCAAAAGCTGGCGAGCCACTCATGAATGATAATAGTTCTATTGCTTAAGACCCCTGCGACCTCTTCTACAACAGGCGAAGAATAGCATCTAGCAATGCGTCAAGACCAGAAAGGGCTCAACGTCGACAAAAGCAAGCGCGACTATGGCTATGGCTTGGCTCTGGCAAAGGCTCAAACTCTGTGCCGAGCTCATACCGTTGGTCTTGCGCCATTTCGTGAGTGATCTTCTCGCTCCCAAATCCTTCTGAGCTCGCCGCATAACGTTGCGTGCAAATCCCGCTCCCGCTCCAACCACCAAACTTGTAGTTCAAGAAATCTCGAGTACTGCGTCCAACCTGGAGTCTTCCAAGTGGCTACAGATCCACTGCTCCATCCTGCAACATTCGAGCGGACAGAAGCATTCATTGAGTTCCAGTTCCGGGTATCTAAGATTCGATTCTTGCGTAATGACAGTGCACCGCCATATCCTTACGTATCTTCTTCGACTTTCGCAATAGTGATGTATTTTCTCTATTTTTCTTGGCGGGTTTATTCATTTCCCCAAATATCATTGTCTACTACGTCGAAACATGCATCACACCTATATTACTAGGAATGTCGACATAGTCTCGCATATCGAAGAGAAATATTGTGGACTGAAGCGGTGCCACTTGGGGCTGTGACTAACTTGGATAGAGATAATGGTACCCAGAGACTGCCGAGACCACACGCATGGACGCAGCATCATGAAGTGGTTCTCCGCGCTTTAAGCATCATTTCTGTTTCTCGCTCAACAACATTGGATATGCTTTGCAGCAAGCCTACGTGCTAAGAGTAGGTCTTTATAACAGTTTCAACCTGGGCCAGCCTATCTTGAGTATCTCTTCTTGTCGCAGCGTTGGGTACGGTGAGACAGATCGCCAGCGTGGTGTGCCTGGACGGAGATCTTGCCACGTACAAGAGAGAGCTTGTAAATCATCGTGCGAACCTCGAAAGGATAATCCATTGAGGAAAGTCGATTGCTGTCTAAAGCATACCCTTTTCGTGTTAACAAACGAATAGCAATTCGGGAGGAGCCTGGCGGGTTATATTACCGGGCATGAAACACAAAACACCCCAACAAATATATACCAGATCTGCTGATCGAGTGCCAGGAACACGATCTAGTGCGCCACGTAGAAGCAAATTTACTCTTGCACGAAACGCTGCGATTTTGCTCAAACAACTAACAGAGGTGTCTCGACAATTTTCCTCTTATCATGGGTACGAATTTGTTCCCTTCTTTCAAGATGCAGGAGTGCAAATAGCGCCCTGTCCTGTGCAATCAATTTGTCCAGAATTATGGCATTCCCTTTCTATTTATCTTGATTCGCGACACGGCGATTGACTGAAGTTTTGTGGTATTCAATCTCGTCTTCTGATTGTTATCCATTGCTGAATGTACTCATATAGACTGGCCTACAGATTTGGCTCGAAAGAGAGGTAGGGTTGTGCGATTCTCCAATTCACACTTCAGCAAAAGCAAGAGCGACAATAACATGGGGGACCAACAGCATCCCACTGGTTGAAGAAGCTAACTATCGATGCAGGATAGAGTAGCAGTATTGCTTGAAAATGACGTCGCTCGGGGGTAATCCGTTCTTTTACTCTACAATCACAATTCCCAGTTCTAACAACAAGCATTGTTCAACAGCCGTCTCGTTCTAGTCAGACCTGGTCTCAACCTGAGGACTTGAACGACAATTACCATTCTCAAATTTATCAGGTTGATAGAGATATCGACGAAGCCCACAGTTATTAAAGGACCAAATCATGGAGCTTACCGTTCTATCCCTCCTCCTCGGTCCAAGGATGATTGCCGCTTCAACAGGAGAGAGCATCGCCCTCAAGCTTATCGAAGCACGCCACGTGTTGACGTCGTGATTTAAAACGGGTGACGTGAAAATCGACGTTCAGCTCGGTGCGAAGGCCAAGAGCCAGGCAGGTGCGCTTCTTGCAGGCCGTATAGGCGAGTTTATCTCGACGGTTGCGGCGGGGCCCCAAAGTAGGGCAAGAGGTCCTGTGAACGTTCAGGTTGGGAAGGTAAAGGGTGACGCCGAAATTTGCAAGTGTGGGAATGCGTAAGCGATTGGTGGCAGAGGATAGATATAAAGTCAATGTCTCTGAGGTCGAGGTAGACGTGCGCTCAAGGGATATTTCTGAGAAGTGGCAGCGTTGAAAGAGACTGGTCTGTTCGAAGCATGGTACACAGACTAAGAGCAACATTATTGTTGGAATAGACGCTCCTTGCATATTGAATGGCATCTGAAGTCGTGAGATTCTCGATTGTCCATTCTATAACGAAACTCTTCACTGTCAAGCGCCAATGCGTCCAAATTGTAGCTCAAATTTCGTCGTTACATTATTTCGATTTTCTAAACTGTATGCATGAAATTTATGAGGAGTAGTGTTCTCCTTAAGGTCTTGGCAACCTTACAGAAGCAGTTAGCGCCTTCGCGATCACGCGTCCAATCGACCCACAATCTTCTTTTCTTTACGAAGCGACGATCAAAGCGATGTCAGTAACGACATCTGATGGAGCCCAAAACGGTGGATAAGGAATTGGGAGGGGCATTAAAACCCGCCCACGAGGATGTCATTCCTCCTTCAGCCATCTCGTCCCACCTACTCAATTTGGTGAAAGAAGTCAAGAAGTACTACGGACGTCATGCTCGTCCTCCATTTGTGATCACCACCAATTCAAGAACCCTTCACACACCGGGAGATACCAGAAGCCTCGTACTAGCCGCCGATGATGGCAAGTATCCTCAGGCTCCCGTCAAACACATCGAACTTACCTACCGGCTCTGGGACGACGGATGTTTGTTCACCACCGTCGAGCTTGATGGGTTCTCGCGTATTGTGAAGAGCATATCAGGGGGAGCTACTGGGAGTATTCCTGGAGGATCAGTTTTCAGGCTTTGGCAGGGCCCGGATGAAGGCTTCTCAAAGATACCTATAGCTTATCCGGATAAGGGTCCCATGAGTTCAGTCATTGGGATGAAGAAAGTGGCGCCATCGCACCAATTCACTGTACCTTCAACAGACCCTTCCCGGAAGAGGATCGTGCGTGCTTCGAGATCGCTACGGGCGAGTGACAGCGGCGTCATCTACAATTGGACGGACCCTCACGACAATGACTTTCCACCTCGTGTCGTCGGCCAGCGCGCAAGCATACGACGAAGGCCGAAGACTGTGGTTACCAGCGACTCCTCGTCCTCATCCTCTTCAGATGGCGATGGGGACGATGTTATAATTCCACTTCTGAATGCAGAATCGTCAGAATTCCCCGCTTTGAAAGCGGAACCACGCGAACCTGTTGAGCTCTTGACTCCCGGTAGTTCTGTCCCGCGAGCTCTTTCGAACGCGAAGCGAAATATCACCTACTCCACCGGGGCTACAAGCACTCAATCACGCGCAGGTCAGCTTCAACATTCGGACGAGACCGACAAAATACTTATACAGATGAGACACGCGGGTAAGACATGCCAAGCTATCGCAGATCACTTCAACGCCATGAGCGGCCATAGCAGCAGTGGAGCTAAATGGTGTGCTCGCTACGATAGAACCAACAGAAAGAGGGGGGCGACAACCGCAAGAGATGAAGCTGCTCGCTCCCAATCCTGGACACCCGTAAAAAAGAAACGCCCACGAAAAGGTCAGCCAGAGGATTCGAACGATGAGACAGACCCAGACGATGAGACGGACGACTATGACGTGGAGAGGAACCCAGCTAAACGAAATTTTCATCTAGCTCCGCATGCGAGACGCGGTGGAGCTGTCATTAAGGCCCAACGATACAGCGAAGGGGACACTACAGTTGCAGCTAAGAGGTCCTCGGGTCAAATGAACGGGAATAAGCCACCTCCACTACGCCTCCGCCCAGTAAACTCCCAGTATCCTCCGGCCTCTCCATTCTACTTCGGAAACTCTGGCGAAGCCACTCCCAGCCCACTAACCGCAGTCACAGCCCCTTTGATCCCTCCGCCTCTTGCGCCCGAGAAGCTCAATCGCACGATCCTCCATATCGTCCACTCCGGCTCCTACACCCCCATCAAGCTCCGCTCCTGTCCCACGATGCCCTCCCTCTTCGCCGCCGTCCTGAAGATCTCCGGCATGGGCTCCCATCCCGAAAACGTCGAAGCATTGAAGGCGACATTCACGTGGATGCCGGAACTGGCCAGCGATCGCAATATATTGCTCAAGGAAGGGTTCGAGGATAGTTTCGAATTCTTATGCGAAACAATTGACGAGGCGCCATGTTGGAGGAACGAGAACGGGAAGTGCACGATTAGGCTGGAGGTGGTGCATCGGACGGTCGCGGGTGAACCGTTGGAGAATGCATGGGTGGGGACGGGGAGGTGGCCGGCGAGTGATATCAGCTGAGGCCTGGCTTATGAAGCTCTAAATTTTAGAATCACATCGAACAGATCGGCGAACGATCTTCATCTCTAGCTGATCGGGCCCATCATGTGGTCAGTATTGGGGAGCCCTTCTCTAGCGCTGCAGGAGCTGACAACGACTTGCAGGCCCTCTCGATATCCTCGAGATACTCACGAAGTTACGACACGTACATCCAATCGGTACCCCCTTAGCCTACAGTACTTTGCAATTCGCATTCATACGATACCCTCTTAGCCTTCATTGCTTTACAGTTCGCATTCATACGATACCCCTTCCAGCTCAACCCCTCTCGGGTGGAACAGTAACTACGCATTTCAAATAGCACATTACCCCCAGCTTTCCGGTAGATAGCAAACAACATCAATCAAAATTCTTCGGAACTGTGTCCAACCTGCCGTACCACACACATATCATGCAATTAGCTTATCATGTATTCTAGTCACCAACGCGCCGCTGCACCGCTGCATTTCATCTTGAGAACCCCCACGTTTTAGTATCCATAAGGCTTTTGCTCTCCACTGCTCCCTTCCCCTAGCCCGAGCAAATGTCCGGATTCACGTGTCTTTGATAATCTACGTCCTGAAGCACCATCTCTACACCCAGCAGCTATCGCGTCAGTCCGTATCTCGCAAGCAGATCGATAGCATGCTTGCGCATTTATTGCTTCTGTAAATATAGGCATATCCCATGCGCTAGCAGGGTGCATTTATCGCAGGGGCCTGAGCATCAGTGTAATAACGAAGTAACACGATCATGGGATGGAGATTGATGTGACTGACTAACCAGTGAAAGCCTAAATATAGCTAAAGAGAGGCAAGCCAGTGACAAGTATCATCTGTTTGACCAGAACAGTGGAAGGTAATGATGAGAACTGGTGAGGCTTCTATGAATATAGATTGATAGTGATCGAACCTACAGACCACCTACCTAAACCTTGCTGCCTTTCTTCCCCATTCTCCCATCTGTGTGTCTCAGCAGCAGCTAATGGCCAAGCTCCCCCTACTCGAAAGCACTCACGACCCAAGCCCGCTTTCGAGTCCTAGAGCCAAGGATCACACCAACACCACAGAAAGCAGACCGCGAGACTACGTACACACATTCAACCCTTGAAAGATGCAAGCATGCTTCCTCCGAGTCAGACCAGCGGCCCAGCGACTTTAAGAGGATGCGCTTCCGTATTGAAGACAAAAGCATTGGTACCGTTATAGTCGAAATTCCAGATCGCATCCTTAGCCTTCTCGTCAGCACCCCTCCACATCGATCGATCCGCCCAATCAAGATGGATGACTTACCGGGGCATGGATCAAAAAGCTATACTTCATAACCTCCGCAAAAAAGAAACTCTCCTGCTCATTCATGAACGAGCCACCACCGGGGGTATCGACGTCCGCAATCGACGAGAAGCCGTTGCCGACTCGGCATGTGGAATTAATGGCCACGAAGGCGTCCCAGGCCCAGTCGCGGTATGTTTGGTTGCCTGAGTATGGATTAGTGCGTGCGATGATGTGGGGCTTGGAAGTTACTGGATACGCACCTGTGGCTCTGAAAGCGTAGTAATAGCTCTCGACGACTTCGGGGCGTAAATCGTACAGCGGATTGGTGATGTAAAAGCCATGCTCGTTGTAGAAAGCTGTGTCGGTTGGTGGTAGAGCCGAGGTGTTCCAGCTGAACGCTTCAGGCCCGATCATTGTTGTTGTGCTGTTGTAGATGGCATGGCAGCCGTTGACGAGCTCGAGGCCGAAGTCGATGTAGTCCTGTCGCCTGAAGACTTGGCCGCCGAGGATGAAATTGCCGCCGTCGAAACAGGTTAGATGTTGCGAGGTATTGACCAGGCTTGTGTTCACGAAGGAGGAGAGGAAGGTTAATTCGGGTTGGGAGGAGGGGTGCGAGGTTAGATAGTCAATGGTCGAGTCGGCGGCGAGAGTCCAGCGGTCGCTGTAGTTGCTGAAGCGGGAAGAGTCGTAGACGTACATCTTCAGGAGATATTCGTAGAAGGAATCGTCGCCTCCGTTCCAGCCTCCTCTAGCGTCTAGGAATTGCCCAGTCGTGATATTAACGTTGGTACCCAGGAGGCCGGGGAATGGTTGTGCGAAAGCAGGTTGAGGGTTTAGCAGATACGTCTCCGCTTTCTGTGCTAGGTTACCATATTGAGGGTCGCCGGTCAGGTCTGACAAGTGCTGCCATTCTAGCTGCAGAGAGCCGATTGTAGCGAGACCATTAGAAGTTGACCCATCTGTTGAGTGGGTTGTGAAGAATAGATTGTTACTTGGTATTCCAGTGGCTGTATCGAACGCGTATTTCAATGAGTCCGCAAGACTCCTAGACTGCGCTAGAAGACTGTCCACCGCTGATGTGTTCGTGGTCAAGTTTGACAAAGGTCCTTTCAAAAGATCATATGCTGACAGCATCCCAGCTAGGTACCGAATCGTCGTTTCAAACAAGCTAACCTCTGTGGTGGTCGTCGTGAAGTCAATGGTAGGGATATAGTCAAGGATCTCTGTGACTATTGGTTCAATTTCCATGACGAGTGCAGTACTGAATGCATCGACCGCTGAGGCACCCCAACCGTTCCTGTAGGATTCAGTTTCGAAACAATGGCTGAATCTATAACGATTACCTTGGGTTGGAACAGTTGTTATTGACTGGTAGCAATTCATCTTGTCCTTTGCAAGCTTCCCAGTAGCCGTTGAAGGCGAAAGTGAAGGCATTTCGGACGGCGTCTGCGCGTTCTTGGTTTAGGGTGTCGTTGTTTGGTCGACTCGAGAAGCCTTGGCGAGTTTTGATAGTAATTTGGCCATTCGCTGGATAATCCAGCGACGGTGAACCGGGGAGTGGCACGACAGAAGCATTGCATCCGAACGTGGTAATGAATAGAGCCGGTAGAAAGTCAAAGAAAAGCATTGTAAACTTGTAGCTAGAGCTATTGAAGTATCATAAGACTACAACGTGTGCTTGAACTTCGGTCCGAAAGCGTCACGTCTCGAAATAGGAAATGGATAAGTTAAGTATTTCATAGAGATGGAGAAGTTTGGAGAATAGTGCAATGAGATCATACTCTGACGAGACCATCGCTGTTGCTGGCGACCCATCCAGGAGGAGTGCATGGCATCTAGTGATCTGCCTGACCATGTGTGCCTGCCTCATTCATACATTGTTCAGCGGTTCCCCTTGTCCAGACATGGATTCAAAAAGGGCAATGACCCCCGATGGTGGGCAATTGTAGCTCATGAAGGTCACCCGGGCTTCTCCGGTGATGAAGTGCTCGCAGCAAGAGCCGCGAATCTCCACTTACCCACATAGCAATGAAATTGACCAACTCAGTGGGAGAACTGCCGGTTCCTATCACAAGCTCGCATTGGTCATCTCTCAGTCGTCTCGCGCGACACGATAGTCGATCATGCGGGTCCGTGCATGAATATTATCAGACTAGATCGAGGTCATACTGTCGTGGGTGCAGCGGAAGAACGTCATTGCATAATGACTGAGAGGAAGGAGGTAGTCGGGCGCCCTTTGCGCAGATGACCGACGGTGGAATAGAAGGGACGAACCAAGTGCGAGAGTCACGTGCTCGGGAATAAGTAAGTAAATCCGAGCCACTACTTATGAACCTCAGCCGACATGCGATAGTAATATTTTTAGAGTCTCCGGATGATTTGTCAGTTCTGAATATAATACGATATCAGTCCAGGCTTTATTGCTAGAGAAGCAGAAGAAGGATGATTGGGGTTATTATGTGGTGTTTGATCGTTTCCAGTATATACCCCATCGGCTCGTATGGTGCATTCCTCCGGGTTTTTTTGTCATGTATGTGAGTATCTGATCTGTAGGCTCTGACCATTCGATGGACCCAATCTACGAGAGAGTGAAATGTATTGACGGTTTGCGTCTTCGCTTATCGGTTTGAATTGACTCAACAGCCCATGGACCATTCGTCAGAACGTTTTCATCGTCCCGAGGAACAGTGCACTATTCCTTGCCGCGAAAATTCCGTTCCGAAAAATGAGTGTGTCGAGCAGCTCCAAAATTTTGAGAGAGACATGGGATTCATACTTGAGATCAGAAGATCAACGCTGCACCAATCGCGACACCAATGACAGTCAGGATACCCCTGGCTTCCTTACTCGCTCCACCTGTAAAAGGGACAGAGGCAGGCTGCACACTCGAGACGGCATTGCTTCCTGTTTTCACATTGGCGCTTATGGTACTCGACCCTTTAGACGCCAACGTCCCATACGTCGATGTAGCGTTGCCGGAAATATAGGGCGCACTGACTGGGCCTTTGTTGTATTGACTTGGGCTTACAGGTACTGGAACCAGTGTTTCGGTGATAAGGGGCTTTGCAGCTGATGATGCTCGACTGATGTCGTTCATTGCTGATGAAGACGTTGGCAAAGCGGCCACTGGAACTATGGTTGCTGTCACTACTTTAGTGACGATCCCTGTCATTTGGGTTGTCAGAGTTTGTGAAGGGGCTGCAGCCATGCCCTTCAGCCGCGGGTGCTGGTGGTTGACTCTCAGCGCCCACAGAGCTGCTTTCTGTTAACCCAACGCTGGCAGGACCGTTCTCTTGAATCTCACTGTTTCCAGCTGGTGGTGTGCCCTTGCTGCCATGTTCCGCGGAACCAGTAACAGAAGCCAAAGCTGAGTAAGGAGAAGACTGGAGATGAGATGCTGGCTGCTAAGGCCTCGCACGTTCCGTACCCACGCTTGCCGAGCCATGACCAGCAACCTGAGGAGACTGGTCATCGTGAGATGCTAGCGGAGATGAGCCTGTTGTTTTGGTACTGGTGTTCTCCAGGGCACTAGGTAGGCGGCCTCCTGGAATCATGGAGGCCTGCCCAAGCATTGGGACGACGATCTTGGGGCTGTACGAGATGGTTTGAGATACTCCCTGTGAGTCCGAGACACCTTTCGTTGTCGCAAATTGGGTGGGTGTTGAGCATCTTGGACATACTGTGGACGTGATTGTACTGTAAGCGACCGACACTGTCGTACTAACTTCCGTGTAGGTCTTCCCACCATAAGTGGCTTCGTATGTTACCGGACATGTCGTTGTGTAGGAAACAATACTAAGGAGCCATTAGTAACTATCGCTCTTTTACAGGCGGGAATCTTACATCTTGGTCGTAAACGTTTCCTCAGTCACAGTAGCATAGCTTACAGAGGGGATAACGCTCGAACGAACGACTTCTGCCGTGCTGGAGAAGCTAGATATTGGTGACCTAATCGACGGCGAATCCGTGGTATGAGAATTTTGCGTAGTTGAGATTGTGTCCGAGATGAAGCTCGTGTGAATGCTTGTTTGAGATGACCCGACAGATGGTATTCCAGAGACAACCGAGGTCCGAATCGACGGATACTGATAAACCAAAGTCGAGGAATGATTGTTCAACTTAAGAGGGACTCCTGGAGACGGTGAATAGGATGAGATTGAGCCTGTGAAGATGCTGGAAGTAGCAATAGGAGTTGACTTTGAAGTGAAGAAGCTCGAGACGTTGGATGCTGTAGAAGTGGACGCTGTATCCTGAGAAGACGGCAAATAGGATGAGATGGAGCCTGCGAGGATGCTGGACGTAGCAGTTGGAATTGACTTTGAGGTGGCGAAGCTCGAAATGTTGTATGCTGTAGAAGTGGAAGCTGTTTTCTGAGAGGAATAGCCAGAGATACCGGTTATCTTGCTTCTCGAAACGGTGGGACCTTGTTTTACCGTACCATTGTGACCGATCGGTGCAACGGTTAGGTTATTCGACAGTCCACCCGTTGGTCGACTCACGTGTGTAAGCGAGACATAAGCCGTACTTGTGTGGGAAGACGACGAATTGAAGGTTGCCGTTGACATAAATTTTATTGAGGGCATAGATTTTCTACCAGATGACGAGTTGGCTGAGGAGATGGATATGGACTGCGTTGATACGATCACTGACGAAAGACTGGTCGCGGAGGCCATAGCACTGACAGGGGAAGTCGACGAATTGAAGGTTGCCGTTGACATATACCTTGATGAGGGCACAGCTGTTCTACCAGATGACGAGTTGGCTGAGAACCCAGCGACTGCGTTGATACGATCGCTGACGAAGGATTGGTCATGGAGGCCACAGAGCTAACGGGGAAGGTCGGTGCAGATCTGATCGAAGTATTCGATGGCTTAGTAGCACAGGAAGAGTCTTTGAGATAACCCTTGACTGCATCGGCATATGGCGTACCATGGACTGCATTGGCTTCGGAGGCTGTCGCCTCATAGACCATGACGCCTCCGAACAGCTCCGGATACTTGCATTGAAAATGTTGGAGTATCTGACCCGCTTCATCTGGCTGTAGATACATATACTTGTCGTATGTCACACTTGGAGATGCTGGTAAACCGAGGTATATCTTCGCTTTGGAGTTCATTGACGAAATACTGATGAATTGAGCCCACGCATCGAACGAAATATCTGTAGGCGGACCACCGTAGGCACCGTAGGCTGAGCCAAAGTACGCTCGCGCTGAGAATTGTGGGGTATTATAGATTGCACGAAGACGAAGTCAAACCACGAGTGCTCGATGGCGCTGGCTAAATGCTATCATCATCTCTAGGTTAGAAGTTTCGTCTCATAAACTGTCGTGACGAAGTAGATATCCTCAATGTTCTTAAGGATACCCGAGATGCTGTCGGAATAATGAAGGGGCTCTCTAAGAAAGTTACTCACTGCATCAGGGACGGCGCATTGAGGCGCACCCGATATATAATAGTCTTTCGTTTTCCTTTCAAGGTCATAGAAGCCGCGAAGCGTGTCAATCATTGTGGCATAGCCTCGGTACAGTGCAGAAGGATCTTGACCTGCTTTCAAGATACTCTCTATGTCGAAGTCGAAGCCGTCTAATACGGTATCTCCAAAAGGACGAGGACCGTCATAGCCCTCGACGACAGGACCAAAGGCACCCCAAAGGAACTCACTGAAGGCTACCGCGGACGCATCGTTATCAATGGACTGATTGGTTGGTATAGCTATAAATCGTCTCGCAGTCAGCAGTGTCGCGTCGCATAAAAGCATATATACAAATAATCTGATTGGCAAATACCACGACCATCTAGTAATGAGGTGTTTCTGCTTTTTCCATGCGCTGGCGGATTGCTAAGTCCAATGGCTGGCTGAACAGACAACCGGTTGATTTGCCTCCTCGAAAAATGTGTTGACGAAATGGCAATGAACCGAACAACCAATGGTGGCCGATCGCCAAAGCGGTAAAACGTTGGGGAAAATTGCACATATGTCGGAAGACTCTGAGGAATCAGAGAAGGGTTTCGTAAGGAAAGGAAAAAGAATTACACGCAAACGTGCCAATGCATGGGATACCACAGCACACATGACGTGAAGTCGAGCCTTGAAGGACATACCTCCGCCCAGAGAGAGAAGAATCTTCTTGCCCATGCTCTGACATAACTTGATATCAGGACCGATAAGGGAGCAGTCCGAGAGCAGTTGAGTATGATCGCCAGAAGGCGTTGTGGATGTTGAGCCTCCACATTGGTTCCCGAAGTTGGTGCCTGGATACCCACTCTCTCCTTGGTTTGGGAAAACGTTCAAGAAGCTGATTGGTATGATGTCGATGCTCGAGTCCTTGCAGAAATGTGACAAGCGCTGCTGGCCTGCGCCTTGACCCTACGGTTGACACCATCTTAGTAGGATGGGCCATCATTGCAAGCTTCCCTCCTTACCCAGTACACAGCCAAATTAGTGTTGACGGCGGCGTCAAAAGCTGAGCCTCCAGAAGCGAATGCGGCAGCCAGCAGAACGATCCGGTCGGAGAACTGGACGACGCGCATTTTGATGTACAACACGATTGAGTAAGGTATTAATATTAAATTTGAAAAGAATTGAAATGAGCGTAGATTATGGAAGTCTCAAAGAGAGAACGCAAACATCGGTTTGCAAGGTGCAAAAAAAGAAAGGACCGTAATTGATTAGAGAGTGACAAAGCTCAAGAGCCAAAGATGATGGGAGATGGAGGAGGAGAGGGACCGACATTTAACGATAGATACCTCGGCCTCGGAAATAGCCTCACATTGAAGGAGATTGCGGTAACAACATCTATGCCATGGCTTGCATGGACGATCTCCCACGATGAAGTAACCGGGGCTTCATTTGATGATCTGTAGAGTTGTCTAGAATCAGCGTTCAGGCTTCTCGGCAGGACCCAGTAATAGTACCCATCCAGTACAGTACGGTGGAGAGACCAGCCGTGCCAGAAGAATACTTCGTGTAGAAAACCATTGAGCGCCAGGCTCGTCGACATCATCGAAGCTTAACGTGAAGAGACAATCATCTTCCACCATCAAAGATCGAGGTTTTCATCTTGACGGCTTGTGCAGCGAGACCTGAGATTCGAAAGGGATAAACTCGGCATCGAAGTTGTCGAACATGGTTATTTGCCGCCACAAGCGGCTGCTAAGCTTCTCTCAGAACAATGAGCCGATTCATGACCCTTTAGGGTAATGAGATCGGAGGGTTTTTGGGCAGCGGTTGCCAGTTATGCTGCATCCATCACTGATTTCAAACATGACTAATGAATGCCAATTGGGCCCAACTGCGGAATCACTGCATTTTGTCATCTGTTCTCTTGTTACTCAAAGCTCGAAATCCTGCGCAGCCTTTAACCTCTCCAACTTGGCATGTAGTTCTCTCATCTTCCGGAAGACGCTCAAGTCTAGGTCTAGCTTTTCTCCCATCCACGTAGCCAGCTAATCTTTGTCAGGTCTCGCACGCCTCCGTCTTACGTTATCTGAAAGGCTCACCTGAGTGTGATCCCGTTCGTCGTCGCCTGTATTGGCATGTATAAGTACGCTCAAAGATCCTCGATGTATTACTAGCCATGGAATTAAAGCCCCGAATTGCTTTGGGGTGAGGACATCCACTTCGAACATGGCGATAGGGTGTGGACCCACGGGTCTATCCCAGACTTTGTGAATGCGCAGCTCGGGAAATTCGCGGCGGATCCGCTCCCACAGCTCGAAAGCAAAGGTTGCCTGCTCTTGGCTATTCTGCCTACCAGTCAATATGACCTTGGCGGACCTTCTTGGGTGCGGGTAACCTGATTATAGTAGATATGGACATCGAAACCACCTCTTTGACCGTTGTCGATCGGTGCGGGAAATTTTTCATAGGCGCTGCTGGGCCCCTTACTTGATAAATTGACATCGCTTTTGCCATAATCGGCTCTCTCGCTTGGTAGAATCAGCTTCAGTGCCATTAAAATAGCTGGGAACATACCCAGGCAAAGGTGGTGGTTTCTCGCGACCTGCCAGTGGCGAAGTAAGCTTGTTGATGGAGAAGTTAACCATCATACATAGATTTTATTTTAGAGGAACAGATGAATCGTGGAACTGATGTTTAATAGATAACAAAGATGCATCTTTGTATTCCATTTCAACCTTGAGCTTGCTCTATAGCCGACAGGACGTTAATTCATATTGATTCATTTGTAGATTACCAAGCATTTCATAATGCTGACATTTTTATTCGGAGCTCTCAACCCTACCTTATCGATAGTCCTCGCAGGCAGGGGGTAGCGGCAAGCATCTTGGCGGAAAAATGGGGCATTGTGACCAGCCAGCATCTTAGGGCTAAGGGTGTAGACATTTAGCCCTGGGGTCGAACAGCAATAAACTTCATCTCGCTATCCCGCTATCCCGCTATCCCTCCCTTGTGTCGGCAAGAAGTGGTTGCCTCGCTGCTTGACACCTATGGAAGAACGAAGTCACGGAATTGACGCTGGAACGAACGATCCGTGAAAGTTACTAGCTGCAGAGTCAAGGAATCAAAGCCTTGCACTTCCGCATACATGGACCCAATCAGAAGGCCCGACAATGAAGCAAACATACCTTAGACATTGTCTTGCTTGATATTCGAAATTTCGGATCTCTTTGGCGCTTTAATCGGAAGTACGGGAAGGCGTTTTGAACTCGGCCCTCAGCACATCTGCAATTTTGGGTTCAGGATCATACAGCTTGATATGAACGCACTCAAAGGTCTCCCTGCCAAGAACATTCTATCTTCAGGATGAGCGTCTCCGAATTGCGCCATTTTGGTCAATAAAAGAGGGGTCGATGTTGAGAATACAAGGCTTCAGGTGGTTTCTATTATGACGAAACGGTTTACCAGCATTTAGATCTCGCCAGTGCCTAACATCCAGCCTCCGATATCGAGATTAGCTTGCCAAGATGCTTGTGGAGATTTTCTTGGCTTGAAAGAGGCGGAATACTACGAACACGCAATCCGCCTGGCGAGACCGAGAAAGCATGAAGAGTTACTCAAGATAATCTGCAAGAAGTAATACTATCCGTATCTCGCAGGCCGTCAAGTAAGTGTGGCGCCTTTGTGGCGAAACACTATTGATTGTTGAACCGAATGCTCTGCGCTAATGCACGAGATGCTTATTTCCTTCTCTTAAGACCGTCACCGTCATCCATTTCTCGCTTTTCGGCTTTCTTCACCGAGACCGCCCATATATAACACAGCTTCAATGGCGGCTTGTTTAATCACCCGTACACCTTCTCTATTCTTGGTACTTCACGCATTGCTTGCTTCTTTTCCCTGGCTGGACCCATAGACCTGACAGCACCTGGAAATCTCACCCTTCATCTATCCAAAACCTAAATTCCTAGACGACCACACCTTGATCAGGAACGTATAAGTTCGGCATACGGAATCATTGCCGTACAAATAATTATTGCAATTGCCTAGACATGAGTCAGCTAGGGGAGATCAACGCAAATACCAGCACTCGCAAAACAAGAAGCAGGTCACATCCTGCAACTTCGAAAGCAAGTGCTCGTCCACCTCGCCTATCGAGGGTTTTCTCGGCCCAACATTCTGATGATCATTCACATTATCACAGCTATGGCGAGCATCACAGTCAGCAGTCAGAGCCCACATCAAGGGATGATTCGGAGTTCGTCGAAAAGGTAGAGCATCAGGACGATCGCGAAGCCGGTTATAGCGCCGAGGATGATTATATGGAGACGCGAGACGGGGTTTTCAATGAAGGAGACGTTGAGGCGCCGCTAGAAAAGACAAAAAGCGCTCGATCAGTCAAGGATCCAAATCTTGTGAGCACGAAGGCGGTTCCGGCACAGGTTATCATACTAAGTGAGCGAACAAGGTGACATGGAGTGGCCCCGACGACCCGGAGAACCCGAAGAATTGGATGAAACGCCGCAGCTGGGCCGCAACACTCGTTGTCTCATCCTTTACCTTCATTTCGCCTGTCTCGTCTTCGATGGTCGCCCCAGCAATAAGCTCTATCGCGTCAGAGTTTAAGATCACGAACGAGGTAGAGCAGCAATTGGTCCTCTCAATCTTCGTCTTAGCATACGCCATAGGTCCATTGATCCTTGGGCCCCTGAGTGAGATATATGGTCGTGTCCCAGTCCTGCAACTTTCCAATTTGTTTTTCTTGGTCTTCAATACTGCATGTGGTGCTAGCAAGAACAAGGGCGAAATGATTGCGTTTAGATTCCTATCAGGACTTGGTGGCAGCGCTCCATTGGCCCTTGGAGGTGGTGTGCTGAGCGATTGCTGGAAAGCAGAAGAGAGAGGCCGTGCGATTAGCATCTACAGTCGTAGGTTATCCTTTCCGAGCGTCTTTTACCCCCTTTCGAGCCTTTCAAGAGCATTGAGACATGTCTAGCGAGCATTGGCTCATAAGACATGCCTTATGTCTCCATTTCCCAAATCCGAAAAGGAATTCTAACTCCGTATTCATATAGTGCCACCGCTTCTCGGCCCTGCCATTGGCCCAATAGCCGGGGCTTTCATTACCGAAAATACTACCTGGCGTTGGGCATTTTATGTTGTGTCAATCGGGGACGCATTAATTCAGCTTTCAGGTCTCTTCTTTCTTAGGGAAACTTATCCTCCGAAGCTTCTGCATGTCAAAGCCAACAAACTTCGCAAAGAAACGGGTAATGCGGCATTACACACGGAGTACGAACATCCGGAGCGTAGTTTCGCAATTACCATGGAGAGGGCCTTGATCAGGCCATTCAAGCTTCTTGGTACTCAGCCGATAGTCCAGGCCCTTGCGGTTTACATGGCTTACCTCTATGGCCTCATGTATTTGGTACTTTCCACCTTCCCTATCCTCTGGACGGAGCATTACCATGAGTCCATCGGCATCGGCGGGCTGAATTACATCTCGCTAGCTCTTGGGTTCTTTCTCGGAACCCAGATCTGTGCACCGTTGAATGATAGAATATATCGGCGTCTCAAGCATAGAAACGGTGGTGTCGGTAGACCCGAGTTTCGAACGCCGCTCATGGTTCCCGGATCCATTCTGGTACCATGTGGGCTTTTCATCTATGGTTGGAGTGCTCAGTACCACACCCACTGGATCCTCCCCAACGTTGGTGCCGTACTCTTTGCAGGCGGTGTGATCATCGGATTCCAGTGTATTCAGACCTATCTGGTTGACAGCTATACCATGTATGCTGCATCTGCCATTGGAGCGGCCACAGTGCTTCGAAGTTCCGCGGGGTTTGGTTTCCCTTTGTTCGCCCCATATATGTACAATGCGCTGGACTATGGCTGGGGTAATAACCTGTTGGGCTTTATTGCAATTGGGATAGGTCTGCCTGCTCCTGTGCTGTTATGGATGTTTGGGAAGAAGTTAAGAGAGCGTAGCCCATTCGCTGCTGGTTGACCTTCTAAACTTGTCTACGTCGGCGTAGTAGTACCTCCAGCGTAAAAAAACAAACCTGGGCGTTTCTCCGAGATCCATTGGTATTCAGCAGAGAACTAACACTTGGGCAAATTCTTCTGAACAAATAATCCGAACAAATTGTTCATGGATGATCCGAATTATTGACTGGTCAAAGTCGGAGCACAAACGGACTCAACGTGTACACGATATCTGAATGGGTAAAGTAATGCACCAGGGTGAGTGTTTCGTCAATCTGTCTTTGTTTCACTTGGTCTTCGTCATTTGAATTATAATCTCGTTGTCGTTCTGTCAGGGCGTTAGCAAAGCAAGGTTCTAAGCGAACCGAATAGAGTTTCGGCCTAATGTGGCTGGTGGCGCTAGGCATGATCGACAAACCACGCGCACCTCATCCCGAGAGTCGAAAGTCGAGACCCTGATCACCTGCCCCCCGGAATGGCTCGAATTTCCCCCATTCTTTCCACTCCTTTATGTTGCGTTGCCCGTCACTTTATCAAGAGTGTGCGATGTTCAACACCCTCAAAGCAGTCACTCGCCGCATCTGGCGTTAATCTACCGCCTTCCCTCTACATCAATCGACACCATGAACGACCCAGGGCTCCATTCCCCTATAGAAGATGGGGCCAAGGCTGTGGAGGAAAACAGAAATTTAGAGCGAAAAGAGGAAGAGATCCAAGAGGAGGATGAGCAGACCTTCCTTAAGCCAAGGTTCTGCTCCTCATTCGCGTATATAACCACTACTAATCTCCTGCAGTCGGTGGTGGTTTGCTTCCACTGCCTTTCCCCTACTATCTGTATGTGTACTGTTTCGGACGTCTCGACGACGCTGCTTACGTATTGGAAAGGGTACTTTTGGGCCTATGGCTAGTGGCTTCTCGGTGTGCGCTCTGGTCGAGAAATGGAGAGAAACAATACCCCCCGGCGGCAATGAAGCACAGGGCATTGACGTGCTGGATCCCAAATGGTACGCTCAGAAGCCAGTAATTCAGTAGAAGGCATGGGGAAACAAACTTGCCAGCAGGGATGATCCATTCGGGTTGTTTACAGCCTATGCAGAAGGCCCTACTGCTGGCGCATTGAAGTACGTATGCTGACCTCTACCCGTAGGCTAATAGCTATTAACGCTGTATCGCTCGTCTTTGCCCTCATTGCCAACCTTGCTTTGTTGTTGAATATGGCGCGCCGTCTCTCCTTCTCTAAAGCACAACCTATAACCATAATCGGATGGTACATTGCTTCGGTCCTCCTCATTTCGTTAGTTGCAGCCGCTGTGTATATTGAAAAAGTCCCCTACGAAAATCGAGCGCTCACACAAGCCTTCTATTACGCAATTGTTGCTGCTGTGCTATACTTCATCATCGCAACACTGATGGGTATCACAGTATATGGAGCCCACATGGGTCACTATCCAAAGGAGTTCAAGCTTACAACGAGCCAACGTACTCTGATGTTACAGACGATGAGCTTCATGGTGTATATGATCGCGGGTGGTGCAGTCTTCTCCAGGATCGAGGGCTGGAAATTTCTTGATGGGGTCTACTTCGCGGACTTCACTCTACTCACGATTGGTATTGGCGACTATACCCCCGCAACTCACTTGGGGAGAGGGCTACTTTTTCCGTACGCTATTGGGGGCATTGTGATCCTTGGTCTTGTGATTGGCTCCATCAGATCCTTGGTCTTGGAACGAGGCAAGAAGAAGCTCGGCAGCCGCATGGTCGAAAAGAAACGGCAAGCTCTATTGAAGAACATGGTCAAGAACAAAGATACGGCTCGGCTTCTACCGGTAGAAAGTAAGGAACAGGCGGCTGAAGTGGGAATGACCGAGCGTGAGAGGCGAAGGGCAGAATTTGATCTCATGCGCGAAATCCAAAATGATGCATCGACAAGACAGAAATGGATGGCCCTCCTTGTTTCAGTGACTGCCTGGTTCTTCTTGTGGTTCGTGGGCGCGGTAGTTTTCTGGAAGGCCGAGCACGCACAAGAATGGACTTATTTCGGAAGTCTATATTTCGCCTACACCTCCCTTTTGACCATAGGTTACGGCGACTTCAGACCGTCCAGCAATGCGGGCAAGGCATTCTTTGTGTTCTGGTCTCTACTTGCTGTACCGACGCTTACCATTCTCATCAGCAACATGGGCGATACAGTGGTCAAGGGTGTGCGCGATCTTACAATTTACTTGGGAGAATTCACGGTGCTGCCCGGTGAATTGGGAGTGAAAGGCCGAGGGAGGGAAATCCTTGCTAAACTTGGACACGACAAGGTCTTCTCGGGCGGCAAAGCGCATGTGATGAATGAACCGCCAGGTTACATTGGGGAGAAGGAGTCCCAGGATGAGGAGAACAACGACCGGCAGCAAGTACGTGCTCGTGCCACTAACCGTCTTGCTGAGAGCTACGAGCAAGAAGAACTTGATGCTACTAGTGCTGCAAAGAGCCGAGGAGACGAGCTAGAGCAAAACTTCCATGAGTATCATTACTTACTAGCGAAAGAGTTTCGAAACGTCATGCAGCATCTTAATGAAAATCCTCCGCGGAAATATACTTACGAAGAGTGGGCCTGGTTTTTGAAGCTCATGGGCGAGGACGAGGCATCTATCAATTCTCATAGGAGAGCGCCAATTACCATCACCAGAACGCAGGACTCGAAGCCTGATACACAGCAAGCACAGTTCAATGACCAGGAAGAGATGACGCGGCAGTGGAGCTGGCTGGGCAACCGGAGTCCTCTAATGGGAGAGACAGAGGAGGCCGAATGGGTGTTGGAAAGGCTCTCGATAACCTTGGAGAAAGAGCTGAAGAAGAGGTCGGACTCGAGGAAGCGAGGATCCGAAGCGAAATCAATGCCGCATCTTGCAGAGAACAGAAGCGGCAGCAGCAGCGGGCCCAGTGAGGCCCAGGCATCGGAATGATACCCCACGCCTTGTTATACTTTTGCATGAAAGCGGAATCGCAGTCGTAATGGATTCTTCACGATTCAATGATTTCAAAATCCTAATTCTGTTCTCCTATTCGATTCACATCCACAGTCTATTCCTGTTATTGGCATTGGACAAAGTCTTGGCATCAAGTGCGCTGGTAATTGGAGGTGCTAGGTATGTTTCTGATTGGCCCCAAATCCCTTGCTTCTCAACATTCCTTCGCATTTCTTCACGCAGGGCCTAGAGCTCGGCTGTAACTGCCGCTTTGGAATATCTTATATCCGAAGCAGCTTGGAAACGTCCATCGTCCTCTCGTTGTCTCAACCAGAGACGATGTGTTGAAGAAGATGCCAAGTAGGCAATTGAAGAGGATCTCTTGCTTCTGCCAAGAAATCCATTCGATAATCTGATCGAATGCGATAAGTCAGGTAGTCCATTTCTGGAACACCCCACTTCGCAAGCCTGCATACCTGCTTGCATCAGACTACTTAATTCTCAACAGCTCATCGATCTTTTTCCTTCCCACTATGACGTTGTCGCTGTTCAAGGCTCCCTGGCTCAATGCTACATGCTCGGCTCGCCGTATGTGCTAGAGAAGTTTACCGAAGGCCATTACGAGCATGATCTTTTACCCGAAGACCGCTCCAAGCTCCAAATCGCAGCGTCTAGTCGAAAAACGCATCCCAACATCGCTGGTCTTATCGGAATACATCTAGGCTTTTTGTTCGCGTACAGGATTCGGGCGAATCGAAACGCTATATTGACCGCGCTAGGCGCGCTCGACAGGCCATCGCATGTGGTCTTTTCCGCATGGCAGGGTTGGAGCCATCCCCGAGCTGACACCTCTCATCCGCCTCGCCGGCCGCAGCGACTATGTGACGTTCACTATCTTTCCTATCAGTGGCTTTCTTTTTGGCGGCATTACCGGAATGTTTACCGGCGCGTCAGGCGCATCAAGGATTTTGACCAAGGATCCCGAGAGTGAAAGGCGGACGGCGAGGGCTTTCTCAGGATACGCCGCTGAGACACATCGAAAGGAGGCGGTTGGGTGGGAGAGGTTGCGAATATCTGGGCTTGAGTCGGTCTAACGATGTTATATGAGTCGTCCGAGGATTTCAGAAGGTTCGACGCTCTGCGAAGGCAGGAATATAGAAGCTGTCTCAGCTGGGGATCTGGATGCGCAGTTTGTACAAGCTGTATTCAGGCGCGACGAGGTGAGTCGGCAGATACGAATAGTTGCAAACCCTGTCAATATGTGGATCACCAGTCCTTTGCTCTCATTGCTTTCCCATACCCGAATCCTCTTTCGAGATGTTAAAGGGAGCCGCTACGTCCACCTCCGTCCACCTCCGTTCCAACAGTGTCGACCTGGCCATTGAAGGAGGTGGTATAATTCTAGTCTGCGCCTAGATGTTCATTCCTTGCTTGAGACGTACAGGTTGAGGGAGGAGAATTGGCCATGAGCTTTAATGAAGGATGCCAGTCTGTGCGGTGGAAGAATATTTCGCGCAGAAGCAGTCCGGTATATACAGAACAACGAAAGTCAGCGTTGCAGGAACATGCTACTACCGGCAGATCCCCAAGGACTGTGGGCCTAGTCAGGTTGCAATGTATGCAATGAGCGTAGCTACAAAGGAATCTTGAGGAAGCCCACGACTTGTCAAGCTTTGGATGCGAACGGGTTTTCAGTTGCCCTCTACCCTTGCCTCAGTACTTAGACCTATGCAAAAAAAAAGAAAAAACCCTAAAGCGAACCCTAGCGGGTTCGCTTATGTTAGGGCCGCGCTAGAGCTAGCGCTAGAGATTAGTTCTTGCGCGATCATCGGCAATTCGAGGAAGCGGCCCCTGTAACACAATAGCTCCACTGAGTCGACATCGACCCGAGAGAGTCTCGTAACACCTCGCGCTAGCTTAATGGAGTAATTTAAAATGTTCTTTAATATTTAGATTGTTTTGTAATTTATGTGAAATTTTTAGCCTAATCGGGTTAGTATTACGTATAGAATTAATATTTGAAAACGAAAAAAATTCTAAAAAAACTTGTTTTCAAATATTAATTCTTTACGTAATACTAACCTGATTAGGCTAAAAATTTCAAATAAATTACAAAACAATCTAAATATTAAAGAACATTTTAAATTACTCCATTAGACTAGCGCGAGATATCACGAGACTCTCTTGGGTCGATGTCGACTCGATAGAGCTATTGTGTTACAGAGATCGCTTTCCCGAGTTGTCGATAATAGATACACTAATATTTAGTATATCTAAGTATATTCGCATCGAGCAAAATAATTATTATAGTGTTGTTTCTTTTTTTTGCATTAAATTTGAGAGCAAAACTCTTATTTTCTATCGAACTAATATTATTTTTGATAATAATATATTAAAATTCTTATACTATATTTTTTAAACATATATGCGCAACTTTACTATATAATAATCGAAAATACTTTAAATTTTGTATTTAACAATAAATTAATTTTGCTATTATTATTTATACTCTATTTAATAGTATCTTTTTTAGAATTAATTAACTTAACTATCGACTATAATATTAATTATAAAATAATAATCTCAAAAAAATTTAAAATTGCAATCTTTATATAATTACAATTACTATTGCGTGGAACGAATTAAATTAATTCGAATTCAACTCACTTTAACTCGCGCGTAAGACAAGTTAAAAATAGATTTTGCATCTAAGAATTTAACTTAGAAATTACAAGTTAAGTTTAAAACTTGCACAAATCTAAATTTGAAGTTAAATAAACTTGCGAGTTGCAATTTGTTATTTATTTTGTATAAGACTTAATATTAAGAATCTATTCAAATTTATTTTTAGCAAGTTTTTTATTTGCGCAAATCGTGTTTTCTAGCTAAAGAATTCGCTCGAATTGAATTCTCTAGATAAAGAATTTACTTAAATTGAATTCTAGATAGTTAAAACTCGCTTTAACCTAACTTATTGCGCGCAATAACAATTACTCTTTGTATAATTTCGATATCTTATTTAACGTTTTTAATAGTTTTACTATTTTATTAATTAAAATTAATTACTTTCTTAATTTATTGTATCAAATATAGCTAATATCTACTATTAAATTTTATTTCTTAATTCTTGCAATATTTTAAAATAGAGAACAAAATAGAAGATTATAAAACGTTAGTTGTAAAAACAATTAAGAAAAAATTATCAATATTGTTAAAAATATATTTAAATTTAAAATTAAACAAAAGTAATTAGATATATTTGACATTGCTCTTAAAAAAATATAATTGTAATAGCAAAAATAAAACTAGACTAATTGTTAAGTTGAGTTTCGATATTAATATTCTAACTTAATCTAGATACTTAATATTAACATTGTAACTCGATTTAAATACTCGATATTAATATTGTAACTCAACTTGATATCGATCTTAGATTACAATTTGATTTAAGTTCTTAACTCGACTTGCTAAGCAGTCGAAAATAACGTCAAAATATCAAGATTTTCTATTTTTGATTCGGAAAGTTCAAATTTAAAAATAGAAATAGAAATAATTATTTATTTCTATCTTGTTTTGATTATTTGCATTACTTTAATGTATTACTATATAATATTTATAATATTTTTAGATTGATCGTTGGGTCGAATTTCGGTTTCAAGTTTAGGAATCAATCTAATTCGACAATTTTAACATTAGAAATTGATTTAAAACTCGATTCGATTTCTATTATTTTAAAATCGACTTAATTTGATTTGATTTGATTTTTGATTTCAATATTAGAAATAGAATCGAATCGTCAAGAATGTCAAGAATATCGTCAAGAATATTAAAACTACTAAAAATAGTATAAATTAAGTTTAAGTTTAGATTTTTTATTAATTACTAGATAACGCACAATAGTAATGCATTTATAAAGAGAAATTTCTAATATATTAATTAATAAATTTAAATAGAATAATTGTTCTTATCAAATTATCAATTAATTGTTACTAAAAATAATAAAATTTACTAAAGATAATAGTCTTGACAATTCGAATCGATTTTTTCGAGTTGAATTTCGATTCTAAGTATAGAAATCGACTCGAATTGTCGATTTAATTTTGGAAATCGAATTGTCAAGACTTTCGAGTCAAATTAATACGAATTGTCAAGATTCGAGTCGAATATTCGATTCGACGCAATCAATCTATATATTTTAGATAAATAAGTCAAAATTAAACAAATTAATTAATTAAATAAATAATTTATAGAAAAATCTAACGTCTTAGCGAGTCGAGTTGAGAATTTAAGTTAATACTCGATATTAATATTGTAACTCGACTCGAATACTTAATATTAATATTGTAACTCGACTCGAATACTTAATATTAATATTGTAATTCGAATCGACTTTTCGATATTAAAATTCTAACTCGAATCGAGTCTTAACAAGCTAAGAATTCGACTCGAACTCGATAACTCGATGTAACGCAATCAGTCTAGATAAAATTCGAAAAAAGTTTACTATATTAGATATTGTTGTTTATATCTTTGCTATCGAAAATTGTGCTAATAATTATATTTTTCTTTGTTTTAAAGAATAACTAATATAAAAAGCTAAAGAATAGACTGATTGTCGATTCGATATTTGGTCTCAACTTTGGAATCGAATTAAATTGTCAAGAAATCGAATCAAATCGAATCGCTTAAAGAAGCTAGCTTATTACTATAATAAGTTTAGCTTAGTCGAAAAGTTACTATTTTAAGCAATTCGATTTCAAAAAAAATTCGAGAAATCAAATCTTGACGTTCTCACGTGATATTTTCGGTTCCTTGCGATCAATCTACTAAAGAAAATTACAAATTGTCGATTGCTAATATTAAAAGACAACAATAACAATTCGAATATATTAAAGCAAGTATGTAAGAGAGACTATATATATAATTGATATTATTGTTGTTATTGTGCGCAATAAGTTAGATTAAAGCGAGTTTTAACTATTTAGAATTCAATCTAGTTAAATTCTTTATCTAGAGGATTTAACTCGAACGAGTTCTTTAGCTACAAAATACAACTCGCGCAAATAGAAAGATTATTAGAAATAAATTTGCGTAGATTCTTAACATTAAATCTTATACAAAATAAGTAACAAATCGCAACTTATAAGTTTATTTAATGTTAAATTTAAATTTGTGCAAGTTTTAAACTTAATTTATAGTTTTTAAATTAAAATCTTAGATACAAACTTGCTCTTAACTTGTTTTATGCACAAGTTGAAACAAGTTGAATTTGAGTTAATTTAATCTATTTTGCGTAATAATTGTTGTATTTAATATAAAATATTTGATAGTTAAATCTAATTAAAACAATATTTACAAGTTTCGAAACTACTATATTGAAGAATTTTTTTAACAATATATTGCGTTACAAGTTCTATTAATTACGACTTTGTATATTAGCTATTAATAAGTTGCATCTTATAAACAAATACAAAGAAATTCGAATAAAATCGAAATTAATAGAAGTTGAAAACTCTCTATTGTATTAATTGTAATATTAATATTAATTTCGATATTATTAAATTCGAAGATATTCTTTAAATTAAACTTAAGATCTATAATATAGATTGTATTTTATTTTGTTTTTATTAAGTGTTTTTAATTTTTTTGCGAAAAATTTAATAGTAGTATTCTTTATATATTTTTCTTAGGAGTTTAGTATTAACAATTTAATTAATTGTATTTTAACTAAACTCTATATCTTCTTTGCGTCTTCTTTCTTCCAATAACAATTAATATTAATCGAGTCAAAAACAAATTCGAATATTAATTAAAAGGAAAATCGTCTATCTACTTTTCTTGTCGATAATATTTATCTTCCTTTTTGGTAATTATATTTATCTTCAGGAAGATACTTGTTTTTTGGTGTAAAACTAGATATCTTTTAGTAGTTTTCTAGATCTCTAAAATCGAGCATAATATTGTTGATTTCGATCTTTAATTTGCATTTGATAAAAGATCTTATTGTATCTTTAAAACGCACGAAATACTACTTAAGAAACAATCGTTTTTAAATCTAAAAGCATACGCTTTTCTTAATCTTCCTGCTTAATCTAAGTCTAATTAAAATATCTATTCAAATATCGATCTAAATTTTCGATAACAAACATAATTTTATCTTTAGAATATCTAAGATATTATTTAGAAAACAATTGTTTTTAGATCTAAATACAGACTGTTTTTATATCTCTCTCGTTAGCTATCTTATGTTCAAAACGATGTAAAACTTGCTATTACTACATTTCTTGTAAACATTCTTATTTTTGTTGTTGCTAACAACAATAATATTCTTCTCTAAAATAATAATAACAATTTTCTTTATTGTTGTTGTTGTCTTTCTTGTTATTATCTATTTTATATATTTAATATATATATTTCTTATATTGTTTATCTCTTTAATTGCGACAACAAGATTTTGTTGTAAAGCTCGATTTAATATAAATATAAACTTGTTTCGATCTTGTTTGCGACAACAATTACTATTGCGTAAGATCTTAATATTTGTCTTAATATACTTAAAATTATATGAATCTTACTTAATAGATTTAGTCTTTATTTTGTTTGTTCGCAATATTGTGTCTTTCTTGTTCTTTGCTTCTATAGAACAATCTTTTATCTTAATTATGCGAAACTTATTAATGTAACGCAAAGCTTTGTCGTTGTTAATCTTTGTGTATATATTCTTCTCTAACTTGTTTGCGTTAGACAAAGATCTTAAGTTTTTGTTGTTATCGACTTTGCAAAGAAGAATAATATTTAAATTAAATAGATTGCAATTATTAACATTGTTGCTTTTATTCGAAGATTTCTTCTCTAATTATATTGTTAAAGTCTTCTTAATAGCAACAAAGTTAATCTTAAGATATACAATAGAAGAATTATAATTTTTGTCGAAGCATTAATAGTAGTAAACGTCTTTAATAGATATTTGTTTTAATTTACTCTTTATCTTCTTTATTCTAGTCTTAATCTAATAAGTATAAGAAAAGTCTATTGTTGCAATATATATATTAATACAAGCAATTAATAACTCTATCTTTGTTGCTTTTCTTACTAGATTATATTGCTTATATATCTTTTAAATAGTATAAGATATAACTTTATCAATTAGATCTTATTATATTGTAAAACGAAATTTAAACAAAAATTTTCTCTTTGCACTTGCAATTTTGTCTTAATAGTTCTTTTGTTAATTAGTTAATATTGTTTCGATTTTGTTAACTACAATTATAAGACTATTAATTAAAAACTTTAAAATAGTTTTTAAAATACAATAAATATGTTCGATATATTAAATTGTAGTAGAATTAAAGTAAAGAATTTTGTTTGTCTTTTACTTGTATAGCTTTTTCTATTAATAATCGAATTAAGTGCTATAGATATAGTCTAGATTCTTTTTATTAGTACAAGAATATTGTATTAGCATTATCTCTTACATTGCGTAACATTTCTTTTTTGTATATACAAACAATATCTAATGCTAGACAACTTTAAAGTTTGTTTATTTTGTATTAATTGCAAAGAAGTTTTTGCAATTCTTTAAAACGTTCTTATTAATATATTAGATATATAGAAGAGTATCAATAGTAGAAAAAATCTCTTTAATTGCTTGCATTAACGTTAAGTTGCAATTAATAACAATAATATTAGAATCTAAAGAATCTAAAAAATCGTAGATATTCTTTAGATATCTTAATACTTATATATAGTTTTTTAAACGCTTTAACTCTAGAAATGCAAAGTCTATATAAAAAGTTATATTAACGTCGATTAACGTTTAGTAAAAGTAACAAGATAAGAATTAACAAGTTTAACGTCTATTATAAAGATTGTATCGACTTAAAGAACTAACTTATATAAATAAATATTTATTTTACTTTCTATTCTATTTTAACGAATTAAAAGACGATTTTCGCATTAACATTTTTTAAAGAAAGAGCTTAACATTAACTTAAGTCAAATTTACGCAAACGTTTAAAGAATTATAATAAAAATTCTTGTGCAATATTTACGAACTTTAATAATTTCAAGAAAAAACTTCGAAGAATCTTCGAAATATTCAACAAAAAACAAATTGCGAAAAAAATAATTTAATATTTAATTTAACAAATTTTTGCAATAGATTATATAACAAAGTTCTAAAAGTATATTAATTTTATTTAAGTAAAACAATGTCGCACTTATAATAATATTTTAACAAGATTTTAAGAACAATCTTAAGAATAAAATTATGCGCAATAACAAATTTATTAGCGATATATTCGATTTTATCGAAGTAATTATCGATTTCGACAACAAATTATATAAAAGAATTATAAAAAAACAATACAATTAATTTTATAAAAAAGCAGAAATCTTCTTTCAATTAACAATCAAATATTAGTAAAAAGAATTTTGTTTTAATTAAAAATATAATAATTTAAATTATTGTAACCTTGCATTTATAAAATTAAATTTTATCTAACAACACAAAGAAAAAAATTCTAGAAAAAAAAAGCAAAATAACAAATCTTAGAAAATATGCTATTTATATAATAAATCGAGTTACTTCGCAAGAGATTGTCGATTACAAAACTTAATAAATTGTTAACAAATCAATATTATATTAAGAAAGATATTTGATAATTAAAACAATATTAAGAAGCAAATTAACACAAAGACAAACATTCTTAAGACTAAATTAAACAAACATTACTATCTAATAAAAAACTTAAATTAATTATAGAAAGTTCTAGATAAAATATTATTAAACAAAACATTTATATTTATGCAAAAGGTTAATTAAGCATTTTAGAAAACTATTAAATCTTATAACTTAATTATCGACTTAAACAAAAAGTATAATTAGAAGAACTTTTACAAATGCATAAAAGACATTATAGATTATCTCGAGACTTTAGTTAATTTATCGAAAATCGTAAACAAATGCAAGAAGAAGCTAGAAAACAATATTATTACAAAAAAGAACATACTTGACATTATTGTAAGACAATTAAATTTTATGATATATATAAATCTTAATTAAACAACTTATTACAACAACTTATGCTAAACTTATTTAAAAGAAAAGAACAAAATTAATTGATTTTTTAAAAAATCAAAGTTAGCAACTTAACAATAAAAAGAAGCTTAACATAAATAGATGTTTGAAGCAGAAATTACAATACAAAAGCAAGAAAAAGTTCAAATTTCTTAATAAAGAGTATATTAAAGAAATGCAATATATTAGCTTAACAATAGCAACTAAACTCAACAACGTATATACAATATTTTATTATATTAATTAAGATTAACAATTGTTAATTTAAAATAATAATTAATTTTAATACAATAGATAATTTCATAATTAAAGCTCTTGTAAAGAAAGAAGAATATTTTATTTAAAAAAAATCTAACGCTTATAATCTGGTAATTGTAAATAAAAACTTATTACTCGCAAAAAATAAAAAAGTAAATAAAGAAACAAAATTACTATTAATAATTATTTAGCAATATTATAAGAAACTAATCTTTAATATAGTAAGAATAATTATTTATAATATTGTTCTAGAAATGTCTCAATTAAAACAACATAATTTAGAAGTTAACTAAAATATACAAGTACTTAAATTTGCCTAATATAGTTATGCATTTTACATTTAATTTAAGCATTAATAGCGTTTAATAATAGATAAAAAATTAAATCGAAACTTAATTGCAAGTAACAAGTTTATATTTTTGCAAAAAAAATATCTAATAAAGTTTAACTTAATAGATATTGACAAAAATTAATTAAGTTACAAAATTAAAGTAAGTAAAGAAAATTGCAAATTCATTAAGAATTCTAGATTATTTAATATAGTAAGAGAATCCCTAAAGTACGTATTACAAATATACAACAATTAAGAACATTTATTTTAAAAAGAGAAAACAATCGAGATTTTATTTAAATATTAATTGTAAAATTACAAAATTAAACTTGAATTAAACAAACAACTTATATTTGAATTTATATATATTTTATTGGAAAAGAAGCTAGAAACACTTCGCAAATATTTAACAAAAAACGAAAAAAAAAAATGTTTATAATTTTTTTTTAATTATAGACAAAATACTTGATTCTCTTTGTACTTAAGAAGAACGAAACTTTTTATTTATATATTAATTATCGAAAGTTAAACAATATTACAATAAAAAATCGGTATTTATTATTTAATATTAGGGAACTTTAAAATCGATTGTTCGAAGTAAAGTATTTTATTAAACTAAACTTATAAGAAGCGTACAATCAAATTAAAATAAAGATAGAAAAAAAGTAAAAAATAGTTTTTTGCATACAATATAAATTATATAAGTACACAATAATATTGTTCGAATTTACAAACGTCTCGATAACGTATTAAGAAATAATCAATAATATATTACAATAATATTTGAATCAATTTGTTATAATATACTTAAATAGTATTATAATTTACTTAAATATCTTGAAGAAATATATAAATTATATTTTCAAAGTATTGAAATATCTAAATAAAAAAAATTTATATCTTAAATTAAAAAAATGCGAGTTTTATTAAGAAAAAGTTAATTGTTTTAAATTTGTTGTTAAACAGTATAAAGTACGCATAGATTTCAAAAAATTACAAGCAATTAAAGAATAAAAATTATCTATTAATATTAAGAAAGTTTAATTCTTTTTAAATTTTATAAATTACAACAAGAAATTTATTAAAAATTACTTTGTTAATACAATAGTATTAACAAATCTTACAAAGAAGAAAATATTATAAATATAAAAATTAATAAAAGAGAAATTATTTTAGAATCTTAAGTTAAAATGCTTAAAAAAATTAGTATTAAAAATATACAACTTACAATTATTAAGCAAAATTAAAATTAACGTATTAAATTTAATTATTAATATATATTTTAATTAAAAGCATAAAGATATATAGACTGGTCGCGTTGACCCGGAAATGTCACGTGCAAATGCCAAGACTCGAGGCCAAAAAAATTCGAAGAATCGAATCGCTCAAAGTAGTTTAGTCGATTACTATAAGTAGTTTAGCGCGCTTCGCGCTAAACTACTTTGAGCGATTCGATTTCAAAAAATCGTCACGACTCGATCTTGGCGTCGAGTCGAGTCAAAGAGATAATATTATAACTTGGCTCGACGATCAGTCTAAAGATATATAATACTTAATAATATATCTTTCGAGAAAACTTTTGTTAATCAAACAAAATTATAATATTTACAACAAAAAACTATTTGCTATTGTAGTTTTTCTAGAATTATAGAAAGTATATATCGAAAAATTATTAGAACTTACAATTCTTACAAATTACAAAAATCTTTTATACTTTATTATTATTAAACAACTTAATAAAAAATAAATATAATAATTAAAGTAATTCGAACAATACAAGTTTAAAACACAATATATATTAAATAAAGATAACAATAGGGTAGACGCACTTAGCAAAAGAAATAATTATATAAAAACAAAAAAATTGTTTAATTACAATATACTTAACATTAACAAGAACAAATTATTATTAGCAAATAAATACAAGTTAAATGCTATCTTACAAATATTTAAAGACAATAAGAAAGAGTTTTTAATAAAGAAAGAAAAACTTTAAATATCTATCGACAAAATTGACAAACATATAAGAGAATATTATAATAAATCATTGCAAAAGCATTCGAGAGTAATCAAAACTCTTTAGCTTTTATGTTAGCATTATTAGTTTTCTCAAATAAAAGAAGTTGTCAAGATATATATTAAACAATATCTTAGTTGTTAGCAAAACAAACATAATATATATGCGAGCTATAACAAAATTAATATTAAGAATTATTTAAATTGTTGTAAAATAAAGCTACGATAAACTTTATTATCAAGTTGCTTAAGTCGACAAATCTAGTAATTAAAAACGAATATAATTCGATACTAATAATAATTGACAAACTTATTAAGTATTTATATATTATCGTATATAAGAAGAAGTTTATAGCAAAATAACTGAAATATATTGTATTGAATCAACTTATATAATATTACTATATATTCAAAGAACTAATTAGTAACAAAAACAAGCTTTTTACGTTTAACTATTAAAAGATGTTTCTATCGATATTAGAAACGAGATTCAAAATATCTACTATCTATTATTCGATTACAAATAATTACACTTAATCTTTTTAAGAAAAAGCGAAAGTATTTATTAGCTCAATTAGTTATTAAGAAAGTAGCAACACTAAAAAAGATACACAACAACATTTTAAAAATACAAAAAAAGTCGATTAAATAAAAAAATAAAAAACGAAAACCAATATCTTAATTAAAGAAAAAGAATACAATATATCTTTTTACAAAAAATTTTAAGACAAAAAAGTTAAGCAAGAAATTAAATTATGTTAAAATCGAATTATTTCTTGTTAAAAAGACAAAAGAATTAATCAATTACTAACTTAACTTATTTAAGAACATCAAAGTATTTTTAATATTTAATATTTTATTATTGAAATTAACAGATTTAATTACGTCTTTATAGAACACATTTTATTTCTACTTACAAGAAGAGAAACAATATAAGATTGAAAAATTTTATAACAAAAAGATCAAGAATATCTTATTAAGTAATTTTTTTTTTATCTTTAAGAACATATAAGAGCTACTTAAGAATCTAAAAAAGTGCTCTAATAAATTACGACAATTTTGTCAACAACAAAATTACTTATAAGAGTTGATAAAATATTAGAAAACAAGAAAGCAAACAATAAAAAATCAATAATAGTATCGAATAGAACATCGAACATCTCTTTAATATACTTAATCTCTCTTTTATTCTTTTTAATCTCTAAAATATTCTTCGACTTTATATTATTTATATCTTTCAAATAACAAAGTTAATATTTTTTTTGTTTTGTCTTTCGCGCAATTCTTAGATGCAATTTTAATATTTTATTATTTTATTATTTAGCTTTTTAATCTTCTAAATAGCTTTATTTATTTCTTGATAATTAAAAGTCAAATTATATTTTCGATTCTTTCAATAACACTTCTTATACTTGAGATATTTTCTATTTATTCGACAACATACGTTAAATAAGACACAAGCTCAACAAGAACGCATTATAAGAAAAGCGTACTTATAACGACAATTAACAACGAAATTGCGACGTTGTTCAATAATTAACTTTATTAATATAATAAAAAAAATAAAAATTTCGAAACAAAAATTCTTGAAGAGAGAAGATAGTGTTACAAGTCGCGTGCTAATAAATACTATTTATTGTGCATTGCTCTTTATAAGATAATTAAAAAGAAAAGATTTGCTAACAAAATTAAAATAATTAAGAAGACTTAATTCTTGAATATCTTGAATTCGAGTTAAGATAATTAAGATAATTAAGATCTTAAATATTTTGAACATCTTAAATTTTTAAATAATAAAAAGATATATAGCTTTCGAACGCGATTCTTTTATAAATTGTGTTCAATTTATCTTAAGTCTTTACTTATTGTTACTTTGATTTATTAAATTATCTATAAAAATTTATTAAATATAAGATTATCTATAGTTGTAACTCTTATTATTAAGTAATTGCTTGCATTGTCTAAAGACGTTTACAAATCTCTTCGATAACATAGTTCTCTCTAATATCTCTTACGAAAGTACTAGCGTAATATATAGGTTTGTATTGCAAAAGTATTTATACTAGCTTTCGATACAATATCTAGACAATTTAATAGAGCTTAATCTCTTTGCTTCTTTTATAGCAACAAACAAGTATCTACAACAATTGCTTCGTAGTTATATTTGTTATTTTAAAATCTCTAATATTTATATATTGTTATTCTTCTTACAAATAGCGTTTGCTCTAAAGAGACAATCGATCTTAATAAAGATTTTTTTTTGTTCTTACTTTAGATTGTTGTTGCGAGATCTCGACAATTCTTTATAATCGCAAAAAAGATTAATCTTATTGTTAAAGCTATTGCTTCTCTTTATAGATTTCGAGCATTTCTTAATAATAATATAGCTCTCTTTCGAGACGTACGCTTAAACAATATTGACGAACTTGTCAATAATAATATAGTTATTGTTGTAAGAGATTACAAGCATTATAATAATAACAATATTTAATATAAGAATAATATAGATAAAAAAAATAGAGAAGAAGAAAGTGTTTTTGATAAGCAACAAAGTAAATCAAAATTTATTCGACTAGATTTATTACAAATCCTAGACAAGAGAATGTAATTACCAAAAAGAGAAGTAAACATTATCGAAAAGAAGAGTAGATAGACAATTTTCCAATTACAATTATATTAAGTATAAAGTATTAAGTATCTAGTTCTCGAGTAATTAATTACTATTAAGAGAGAAATAAAATTGCTTCTATTAAAAGATGTTTAGATTTAAATTTAACAATTTTAGTAGTTAATTTATTTTAAAATTAATATTTATTTTATTTTAAAATTTAATTAAGTTGTTAGCTAAAATAGTATTCTACAATTTTTTAATAGCAATAAAAAAGTTTATTATATATATTATATACAACAAAATCTTTGCATAATTAGATACTTTAACTATTTTTACTTAAAATATAATAATAACTTTGCAAAACATATAATAAAGCAATTTGATATTAATTATTTTAGCAGTATATTTAAGTGTTAAATATATCTCTATATAAGTGCAAAAGTTTTTTTTTCTTTTTTTTTCTTATACTTGATTTATTATTCAAGGACATTTATGCAAGTTCTATATTATTGATGTTGACATTGCGTCGATGCAACGCTAGCGCAACGCTAACTTTATCTTGTCGATTGCTTCTCGTTAATTGTTTATTATACTAAGAAAATTCTTTATTCGAGAACTCTATAAATTTAAGTTCTTGCTTTCTCTCTTGTCTTTCTCGAGTTCTAGTAATGTCGTTAGACTAGTTGCGCTAATCCGGAAATTTTACGTGCAAATACCAAGACTCGAGTCCAAAAAATTTCGAAGAATCGAATTGCTTAAAGTAATTTAGTCGATTACTATAAGTAATTCGATTTTAAAAAATCGTCGCGACTCGATCTTGACGCTAGATCGAACTAGAGAAATAAGATTATAATCTAATCTAATAATTAGTCTAGATATTGTAGTTTGAAATTGATTTTATAATTTTATAATTAAAATTATATACAATATTGCAATAATATTGTTGCATATACTTAATAGTTTTTTTATATTTATTGTATTTGTTGTTCTCTATAGTTCTACTCTTTTTTGTTTTTAATTAAGATATACTAGTAGTATATACTTTATTGATATGCGTTTGCAATTGCAATCATAACAAAAATTCGACATTTTAAATACTCTTTGCGTATAAAGAAATTAATTAAATTCGATTTTGTTTATTTTAAGTTGTATTAGTAATACGTTGTACGTCTTAAGATAATTGCAATATAAAGTTAAATAGTTAATTAAAACTTTAAAAACTAGTTTTCGATAATAAGTCTTATTTGTATTCTTTATTTATATTTTTTTTTAAGTATTTTAAGTGCAGTTATTTATAAGTGTTGTTTAAACAATTAATTTGTATACTTGTTAATACTTTAATAAAAGTATTAATATATAAACGTTATTAACTACTCTATTAAATGTTTTGTTGCTTTTAGTTCTTATATAATCGAGTATCTAGTATAGCTCTAAACTCGAATTTAACTTATGTATAATTTATTTCGTCTTTTGTATTTGCTAAAGACGCAAATAATTTAGAGTTAAGCGTTTAACATTTACTATCTTTAACAACGTCTAGCTATCTAAATATATTTTATATATTTTGCTTATTTTATTAATTTTCGCTTTATATAACTTAGCTAGTCGCTTTACTCTAACTATTAAATTTTTCAATTCTTTATAATGCGTAAGCGCTACGTCGACGTTCTTTAGAAACTTGTCTTATACTTATTTGTATTAATAATAATTGTTGTAATATTGTTATTCTTGTTGTTCTTATCTAAATATACTTTTAAACGCAAATTTGTTTAATTGTTATTATACTTTTTTCTAGTTAATTTTTTAATAAATGCTATTACTATTGTTAATAACTTTATTTATAATAAGATAATATAGAGTTGCGCTTATGCAATTGTCGAAACATCTAAATTTTAAGTTATTTATTTTCTTTTTAGTTGTAGCAACGTTAATTTAAGCTTAGATTTTTAATTTTTTTTATATTGCGCTAAATACGCGTTGTTGTTGTCTTTATAACTAGATTTGACTCTTTCGCATTTATATTTGCTATTAACTTTCAAATTAACTTATTTAGATAAATGTTAATAAAAATTGTATTAGTTTTTACTTGTAATATCTTTGTTAAAGTTGTCTTGTATATATTTATAATTTGCTAAAATATTTATAATTTGCTAAAATATTTATTTGATTATAATAGTTTTTTGTTTTTTTTTTAATTTTGTCAATATATATTATACGATTGTCTTATATAAAAATATCGATTTCGAAATTGTAAAATATATATACTTTTTTGTTATTAATAAGAGATCTTAAGTGTTTCTTGTTATTATTTATAGTATTTGCTATTTTATTGTTAACTTTATCTTAATTTGTTATATATGCAATTTAAATTTAAATTTGTTATTTAACTAAATCTCTAATATTTTTATATCTTATTTAACTTTTATATTGTAATTTGCTAATATAATACCTACGATTATATTGTATCTTGTCAATATTTTTGTAAAGTAAATTAATTTATATTTTTATTTTGCAAAGTTTAATTTATACTTTTGGGCTTATTGTTTGTATTTTTAATATATCTTTGATAAAGTTTAACAATTTTGTATTGTTAATTTGTTATAAATTACAATATTAATATTATTTACAAAGCTTGTAGCGCTAATTTGTAATTAAGTATTATTATATATTTTAGTAGATTTGCATTATAGAGCAAGTACAAAATTAATAATAAAAAAAAATCTAAAATATTTTAATTGTTGTTTTACGCTTTGTTATTATATAGTTATCTATAATTGATATAATATATCTATTTTTAAGAAAATTGTTTATTTAAGTAAGAATTAAGCAAATACTTGTCTTTGTTGTATGCAATATTCGAATTAACAATATATTATATTATTAAACGCTTTTGTTACAATTAGATTTAGTAGAGTAGCAACTCTCTTTTTTTGCTTGCTTTATATTGCGTGTATCTTTTCTATTATAAGTTGCAAAGTTATATTTATTAATCTTTATAATTTAGTTCTTATTCGTATATGTAATAGAGTTTTTTTTATTTCAACAATATAGCGTAGAAGTTTTAATATTATTAACTCTAGTATCTTTTCTAAAGTATTTAGCAATATTATTGACTTAAAGACAAATAACTTTAAGTAATTCTTTTTATCTAGTTTGCGAAATATTATTGTAATAACTTATTTAAAGTATATTAATTGTATTCTCTTCTTAATATATTTTGCAAAAAGAGATTGCACTTGTGTTAATACAATACTTACTAGATATTGCAATATTTGATTTGTAACTTTACTAAGTCCTAAGATCTTATTTAAGACAATCTTGTATATTGCACGTTTAACTTCTTGTTTTATAATTAAGATGTCGTTCTTTATAAGCAATACGTAATTGTAGTTCTAAGTATTGTTTACTAATATCTTCGATAACAATCTCTTGCGTTCTTTTAGAGGTAAGATCGAAGCTTGCTCTAGCATTTTGTTAATAATACTTTTGATCTATTTCGCGTTCTTAAAGAGCTTCTTATTAGAGTTTTTTAACTCTTGTATTGCGAAGCGAAATTTGTTTCTTTTGTGCTTTCTTAATATCCTGTCTTTTTTGTTGCATATCTTAACGTATTTCGTTTAATTAATCGATATTCAATATTATCGTTGCAAGTGTCTTGTTAGACTGATTGCGTCGATTTGAGAAATCAAATTTAATTTCGAAAATCAAATTGAATCTTAGCGATTCGATTCGAATCAAATTAAAAGTCTTAACAATTCGATTTCTAAAGTTAAAACTAATAATTTGATTTGATTCCAAACTTAAAATCGAAAATTAAATCGAAAAATCGAATCAAATTGTCAAGACTACTATTTTTAGTAAACTTAATTTTTATTTAGTAATAATTTAATTATTTTTAGTAACAGTTAATTAATAATTTAATAGAAATAGTTAATCTATTTAAATTAATTAATAAACATATTAGAAATTTCTTTTTATAAATGTATTACTACTAAGTATTATCTAGTAATTAATTGAAAATTTAGATTTAAACTTAATTTATACTATTTTTAGTATTCTTAGCATTCTTGACAATTTATTTCGATTTCAATTTTTGAAACCGAAAATTAACTCAATTTGATTTAATTTAATTTTAAAATAGTTAAAATTAAATTAATTTTTAATTTGATTTCTAAAGTTAAATTGTTAGTTTAAGTCGATTCTAGAAGTTGGAACCGAAAATTAAATTAACAATTAATTTACATCTTGTCTTCTTTATTGTTTGCGTGCAATCTTTAGATTATTTGTATTTAATTATTTTGTAAAGTCTTGTTTATAATATAGACTTCTTTGTTATCTTTTTTAAAGTATTAAATAACTGTGTTATAAATTTGTTAATACATCAATATTTTATCAATATGTTTAAAAAAGATACTAATAGATACTTGCTTACTAATATTATAGAATTTTTTCGTATTTATACTCTTTCACTTGCCTAAGAGCGTCTTGATAACTTTTGTTATACGTCGAAATTCAATATTATTTTAACTAGAATTAATTCAAGAAGTTCTTTATTTTATTGTTAATTTCGCAATATATTAGTTTGTTAACTAGATTAAATATTGTAAAGATTAAATTTATTATAATTTTTGCTCTCTAATAATTTCTTGTAATAATATCTTTTAAGAGCGCTAGCATTGCGTTAATGTTTCTTATAATATATAGTAAATTGTTCAATAGAACATATTGTTAAAAATAGAACAAACTTGTTCAAAAAGAATAATACAAGTTAAAACTGTCTACAATTATACTTTATTTAGATATTATTACTATTTATTTTATTAATAATAAGTTTCTTTTATTATACGTTTTATTATAACTTCTTAAGAACAAGTTGTATATCTTATATATATTTATAGATAATATATTAACAGCTTTATTGTCTTCTCTCTTGTTTCTTTAAAGTATTATTGTATTTATATCTTTAAAATACTAGATTATATAACAATTATTGCTATTAATATGTTTATTAATATAGAAGTACATTCTTTTGTTGTTATTCTTTAGCGCGAAGTTGACACAACTCGAATTATAAATTTTTGTCTTTTTGCCAAAACATTACAATTCTTGTATTATTAATATATTGTATTTTTGTATCTTCTTTTCTTGCAATAATATTATTATTATTTTGTTTTTAGATTTGTAAATATTATATTATAATATTCGAAGTTTTAATTGTTTTATTATTAAAGTTTCTTCTTAAATAATATTTCTTGTATTAATATAATTTTTGTTTCTTATAATAATATTGTTTTTGCGCTAATTTTTGTTATTTTGCTAGTGCTATTTTAACTTCTTAAGAACAAACAACTAAGTAAAAAGCTTTTTATACAACTTTTTTTGTTTAGTTATTTTATAATGCTCTTTGTTAACGCAATATCGACATTTAAAAATATAAAAATCTTTAATAATTTGCTTATTTTAAGTTTGCGTTTAATATTTTTGTTTATTATTATTTTAAATATTGTAACAACTTTTAATATTATAACAAAATTTCTAAGTTTGTCTTTGTTGCTTATTCTTATTGCATAATAAATAAATTAAATTTGCTTTATTATTTTAATTCTTTATTTCTTTATTTATTTCTTAAAGTATTTTAAATTAAATATTCGATAATTTTTTTTGTAAGAATTGCATTGCTACTTTGCTTACTTCTTATTAGTTATATATTTAATTGTACAATACTTTTTTATATAATATTTGTATTTCTATTTGTTCTTGTCTTCGTATATAATATACTTATACTCTTAATATTTTAGATATTGTTGTATTTTGTATTTTGTATTCTTTATTATAATATTAAATTGTCTTAATTTAAGATTTATACGTAATTTCGAATTAAATTAAATAATTTATTATTTTCTTGTTAGCTATTTATACTATTATTAAAATGTACTCTTAATTGTAACTATCTTTAGTAAATTATTATATTTTGTTTATTTTTAAGTTTAAATATATTCTTATATAAGCATTTTAAAGTGTTTTAAGTCTCTTTTTTTCTATATTTTTTTCTATATTTTTTATTTTTATCTTGTATATTATTATATTAATGCAGTTTTAGCGCAAGATTACTATTATTGAAATCTTTTTTGTTTAAAAATTGTTTTGCTTTAATATTTTCTTGCTACTCTTACATATTGTTCGATTTTTTTTATTCTTTTGTATTGTTTAATTGCTAATATATCTTAATACATTAATAACGCACTTATAATAACTAGATCTCTTGTCAATTTTACAATCTCTTTTATATTTATTCTTTGTACTCTTTTAATTTTCGATTTCTTTTTAATTTATATTATTATCTTTATATTTTTAATAAGTTTTTGCTTTGATAACGCTTTAATAATATCTTTATATAATAATATATATATTGTAATTAAGAGTATATCTTTAGCGATTTTTGTCTAGTTATTCTTTGCTCAAGTTTTTTTCTGTTTTTTGTTTTTAGTTGCTCTTTTTATTCTATTTATTATTCTCTTAAGTTTTTTTAATAATAAATTATCTTTATCTTAAGACAAAATTAACGCAATATTACGCTAATATATATACTTATTAATTATATTAAATGCAATTTTTATTTTGTTTTAAGAAATTATATTTTTAGTAATTATTTTCTCGAATTTATAGAGTATTCTTATTTTTCTTATCTTTGTAATTATAGTCTTTTTGCTTAGTTAAATTTTTTGTAAGAGCATTTTGCAAATACTTTGTTTATTTATCGATATTATATTAATTACAATCTTTTTCTCTTTGCAAATCAAATAAGTTGCAAATGCTATAGTCAATAATATTTCTTAATTTCTTCTTAGATAAATAGATAGATTCCGATAATAGAATTTGTAGATTTCAATTAATTTGTGTAACTAAAATTCTTTTGATTGTAATTAATATTTGAAGTTTAATATGTTTTAACTTATATATATATAGATTAATTGTCGATTCGATTTTCGGTTTCAACTTCTAGAATCGATTCGAAATAACAATTCAACTTTAGAAATCGAATTAAAAATCAATTTGATTTCAACTATTTTAAAATCGAATCGAATTAAATTGGGTTAATTTTCGATTCAAAAGTTTAAATCGAATCGAATCGTCAAGAATGTTAAGAATATTAAAAATAGTATAAATTAAGTTTAAATTTCAATTTTTTTATTGTTCTTTATTATTTTCTAGGTAATGCTTAGTAGTAATACATTTATAAAAAGAAATTTCTAATATATTTATTATTTAATTTAAATAGATCAACTGTTTCTATTAAATTATTAATTAATTATTACTAAAAATAATTAAATTATTACTAAAAATAATAAAATTTACTAAAAATAATAGTCTTAACAATTCGATTTAATTTTTCGATTCGATTTTCGATTTTAAGTTTAAAATCGAATCGAATTGTTAATTTTAATTTTAGAAATTGAATTGTCGAGACTTTCGATTCGATTCGAATCGAATTGTTAAGATTCGGTTTAATTTTTCGAATCGAACTCGATTTCCTGAACCGACGCAATCAATCTATATATATAATATAGATATAAAGTATCTTATATACAAAATAAAATTTACTTACAGTACGCAATAAACAGATAAAAATACTATTGTATTATTTACTTTAATAATTTCTAGACTATTAAGAGATTAGTTCTTTAGAGCTATACTATATATATATTGTTGAAATTAAAATTAAATTTATATTATATTTGTCAAAAAATAAGTTTTTCGATAGAATTAAAGAAATTATTTTTTAACTTAAGATACAATCTTACAATAAAAACAATCTGTAAATAATTATATTATATTAAAGTAATCGAGATTTTTCTATAAACTTTGTATTTAGTCGATCTTTAATTGTTAATTAGAAGTTTTACAATTATTAAAACTTTTGCGCAAATAACTTTTAATCTGCAACTTTTATTATTGAAATCTATTTATTTATCTAAGTAGAAACTAAGAAATATTATCGATTATAATATTTGTAATTTATTCGATTTATAGAATTAAAAAGATTGTAGTCAATGCAATGTCGACAAATAAATAGAGCATCTATAAAGTATTTTCGCAAAGAATTTAATTAAGCAAGAAAACTATTATTACGAAAACAAAAAGAATAAAAATACTCTATAAATTCGAAAGAACAATTACTAAAAATATAATTCTTTAAAACAAAATAAGAATTGTATTTGATATAATCGATAAATATATATATTAGCACAATATTGTATTAAGTTTGCTCTAAAATAAAGACAATTTATTTGTAAAAAGATTAGTATAATTGTTAAATTAAATTAAACACTTTTTTTTATATTTAATTTATTCTCTTAAGTCTTATAGAATTAAGCTAGAATTAAATCACAAACTCGATTCTAGAATTAAATTTTGTCGAATTAATATTAAGAACTCGAATCAATCTTATCGCATTATTATTTGTTTATCTTATTTAATCTAATCTTGCGTTAACTATATCGAGTTACATTCGCATTTAATAAATTCTAACTTTAGTTCTAAATATATCTAGATCTATTATAACAAAAGTCACAGTTTTCTATTACTAATATTTGGGCTTTGTGCGAGATCAAGATCAAAACTCGTGAATCTTGCATTATTTGCGAGAATCTAGAAATTCAGGCCAAGCTTTGCGAGAGACGATCTTGACATTTCTTAATATTGCGTTCGTAAATGCGTTTGTTCTATATAACAATTATAATTTGTCTACTTAGAATGCACACACGTTCTCTTGATTTGTTAGATTTGTCTCAAAAGTAAAGTTTGTTCGAATCGACAAAATCTAATGTTTAAAGCAAAAAACGTAAAGATTTGATGCAATTGTGCAATTAGCGAGTAATTCCAAACGTTTGTGCGCGTCGCGAACATCAAAACTTTACGCGTCAAGACGTAGTTTAATTCGATAAAGATTTCTCAACTTTGTCGAATTTTAAAAAAACAAAACGAGCTCTTCGAGCAAATTCTGTCTCGAAAATACTAATTTGAGTACGTAGAATAAATAGATTTGTGAGATCTATAAAATCTAATAAATATCTTGATTTCTATTAGCTCGATCTGTCTTTCGAAACGCGAATGTAGCAATATATAATACGTTAACTTAATACAATTAGTATAAATTTTACATTAGTTAAATTAAGTTATGAGGTTACGTAATATTATATAATTAAATAAATTAAGTTAAATATTTAATGCGCTTTTTTTGTTTAACTTACTCGATTAATTTTAGAATTTTTGTCTAGTTCTAGAATTAAAATTAAGCAAATTGACTCAATAAAATTAAAATTTAACTTGTCGATCACGCTAAAAAAGATTCGAGAAAATTAAAAATTAAAAATTAAAAATCAAAAATTAAAAATCAAAAATTAAAAATCAAAAATTAAAAATTAAAAATAAAGAATAAGCAAGAACTTAAGCGAAAAATAGTTAGACAAAAATAATTAAAAATATATCTTTGATTACAATATATATATTATTACGCAAAGATATTACTATTGCATTACTAAATCGAAAGCTTACTCAAAATACAAAAATAATAATATAAATTAAGAAAGACTTAAAAATTAAAAAAGTACAAAAGATAAATACAAAAGAAAGTGTAAATTTAATACAAAATTTAATTATTATAAGCGCGTTATTAACGCACTAAAGTATATTAATAATCAAAGAATATAAAAGAATAATAATCTTTCAAATAATATACAAGAGCAACAAGAAAATATTAAAGTAAAACAATTTTGAAGTAAAAAAGATTTTAATAACAACAATTTTGTATTAAAAATACGCTAATGTAATAATATACAAAATAAGAATAAAAGATATATTTGAAAATATAAAAAAGAGAAATTTAAGACGCTCTAAAATACTTGTGCAAGAATATATTTAAATTTAAAAGTAAATAAGATATAATAATTTATTAAAGATAATTATAAGCAAAAATACGTCTTAATAATAATTTAAATAGCTAGCGAAAAAATAATAAATTGTCTAATTTAATTCGAAATTACGCATAAATCTTAAATTAAGATAATTTAATATTACGACAAAGAATATAAAATTTAATAAAATTTAAAATATTAAGAGTATAAGTATATTATATATAATTGCAAAATTAAATAAAGATACAAATATTATATAGAGAAATATTACATAATCGAATATATAATTGGTAAGAAATAAGCAAAATAATAATACAATTGTTGCAAAGAAAATTATTAAACATTTAATTTAGAATGCTTTAAGAGATAGATAAAGAAACAAAAAACTAAGATAACAAAGCAAACTTAATTAATTTATTATGCAATTAAAATAAATAATAAAGAAAAACTTAAAAATCTTGTTATAATATTAGAAGTTGTTACAATACTTACAACAATAATAAATAAAAATATTAAATACAAACTTAAAGTAAACAAATTTTTAAAAATTCAAAACAACTAAATAAAAAAATTTATTCAAAAAATTCTTTATTTAGTTATTTGTGCTTAAGAAATTAAAGTAACACTAGCAAAGTAACAAAAGTTAACACAAAAATAGTATTGTTACAAGAGATAAAGATTATATTAATACAAGAAACGTTATTTAAAAAGAAATTCTAATAATAGAACAATTAAAACTTTGAATATTATAATATAATATTTATAAATCTAAAAACAGAATAATAATAATATTATTGCAAAAAAAAAATACAAAAATACACTATATTAATAATACAAGAATTGTAAAAAAATTGCAAAAGAGCAAACATCTATAACTCGAGTTGCGTTAACTTCGCGCTAAAGAATAATAATAAAAGAATATATTTCTATATTAAGAAATGTTATTTGTGTTTAATTTTATAAGATTTTAGTTGGTTAAATATATACAGTAAATCTTTTCTATAAGGAATTAGTATTTACGAACAATTAATTGCTTGTAATGCGATATTGCTTATATCGAGAATTTTGACACTTATAACGCTAAACTTAATTCGACTAATATCTAACTCTTGATTAGACGAGATTACGTATCTACGAAATGCAATAAAATAAGAAGAAGAAAATACATTAAATTATTATTTGTTTATCGCGAAATCTAATGTATTGTCTTATAAATCTCTCGAACGTGTTTAAAATCTAAAACATATCTTTTGAATGCTTAAAATCGATCGTTTAATTAATCGTTTAGTGCATTTATTGATCGAGAGTTGTCTAACTATTATCAAACGTCTTTCTACGTTCTATCGTTCTTCTATATAGATTTAATTATCTAATTATCTTTATCTCGTTATTTTTTATTGCTTCTCGTATAATTGAAGCATATTCAAAGTTTCTAAAATCTAATTAACGTCGATTCTTAATATGTTCGTCTTTGTCTTCTTTTTCGTCTTTGTCTTCGTCTTCTTTGTCGATGTTTTGATAGACTAATATTGCATTAAAACGTTTATCACAATATCTATATCGTTGTTTATTATTATTTCGACAACAAGTCTTTCGTAATAAGTCAAATTAGAAAAGAAGAAATTTAATACACGTTAATTACGTTTAAGAACAATAATATTTTTGATTATTTATATACGAACGTCTTGCAATGCTTGCTTTGTCTCAAATATTGCAATTATTTGTCTTTTATAAGTTTTATTTTATTGTCTTTCAATAGACACAACGTAATTTGTCGTCAATACTATAGATTTAAGTTAACAATTAGCAATTAGTATTGATAGTAATGTCAAACTCTTATGCTTCTATTGTTCATCTTATCGTCTTAAAAATATTTATCGTCTTGTGTAAATTGCGCTCAATAGACTTTGCATTATATTCGTCGACGCAATATCGAAATTATTGCTTTCTATATTAAAGCTTTTAAGCAACAATAATGTCTTGATTAAGTAATTAACACACGCTTGTAATGTTAACTAATGAAAAAATAATTTTAATATTTTGCATAAATTTATTTTCTTTCTTTCGACGCATATTAATGTTAGCTTCGTAAACTACAAAGTTGTCTATTAAAAGCACACACTTTCGATTGTTTATTTTTTGTTAAAATTAATTTAGATACTTCTCAAATATTCTTGCAATTATTTAGACTTTGCAATTAAATCGTTACATTATTTATAGATTTTTCGCATTAATATTTCTCTTGTCAAAGACACAAGAATTATTAGCATTATCTATTATTTACAATTTGAGCTTGTGTGATTTAATAACATTGCAACACAAGACAACGATAATTCTTCTCTTGTTCGTTTTAAGGTCATTAATAGACTTGCTAGATAATGTTGTCTTCGACATTGTTATTTAAAATAAATCTATTTCGTTTATATTGTAGCAATTATAAGAGAAGAAGTCAAAATCTAGTTAGCTCTTAATGTTCTTTCGTATGTTCTTCAAATTGTTTGCAAGCTATTTGCGATCAACATAATTAAATTTATTATGTCGATAACGCTTTGATATATAATAACGAGCTTTATAATTATCAAGTTATCTTGTCAACGTCTTAAATAAGTTCTACATATAGAAAGAAAAAATCAAACAAAGTTTTTAATAGAAGAACATCGTTATTTTCTTTATAATAGCTTCGATAATAAATATTTGTTAATCTTTCTTGCGTATTTGTTATTCAAGTAGTACGTTTTTTATTTCAATTTACTTGTTAGAACAATAACGAGTGTAAATAGCTTGAATTTGATCGTCTAAGTAGATATCTTTCTTATTAATTTATCGACGTATATAGATGTTATCGACTAGACTATCTTTGTTAAATTGAGTTTTAAAGATTACAACAAGCTCTTTGTAAAACAACAATTTAGTTTCGCGAAAAACTCGTGAAAAGTGAAGCTCTCGTAATTATTTCTTTTGATGTAAAAAATAAACAATTTGTTGTCGCTTCGACAACGACGTTATCCTAGTTAAAGACGATCGCGAAAGATTTATTTTATGCTCAATTAAGATAAATGCACGCGATAAAGTAGTAAAAGAAGATATATTGAGATTATACGAGACACGAATGCAGAAAATATGAAAAATTTGATCAAAGTTTGATCAATAAGAAGAAATTAGATTTTTCTTCGTTTTCTCTATAAGTAGTCTTATCAAAATAAGCGAGAAATTTATCGTCTCTCTCTATAGACTAAAACTGCGATAATTATTATCAAAATCGATAATTTCGATTAGATTGATTGCTTATAACACGATACTATCTATAACTCGACTGCTTATAAAAAAGATTTATTGTAAATCTAATATAATAAAAGTTGCAATTTTGTATTACTTAAATTTTAGAACTAAGTAAAATTAAGATTTGAGTACTTTGTTTAAAATATTGCAAATTTTATAGATTCTACAGAATCGAGTAATATTTAATATTATAGTACAATTACTATAGAAAGCAATCTATGTTACTTTTCTATTAATCGAGAGTATAGCAATTATTGTATTTAATAATATCTTAATAGATATTGTCAATTATCAAACTTAAATAATTAAATAATTTAATAGTTTAGGAAGTTACTATTAATTGCACAACTATGGAATTTCTCGATTTTTTAAATATATAAATTAGTCTAACAATCTTTATATTAGTCTAATAACTAAATATTAGACTAAGTTTGATTAATTTATACTATACAAGCTTTTATCTTAGTTATTGTAGTTATATTGCGTTAGATTGACGCAATAATATAGACAACAATTGTGCAATTAATAAAACAAACAATACTATTACCTTGTATTGTTAATATATATATTATATTTTTGCAATCTAAAGTATAGAGCGTTGCAACTAGATATTTAATATAATATTAATAATCTTCGAAAAATTATACTAACTATTCTGATCAAATACTGTTTATCTATATATTAATATTTTGATTCGAACTATAATTTTTAACTATTGCTAGATATCTCTTGTATTTTTTCAAACAATTAACCGATTTAATATTCTCGAATTTGTTAATTGTATAATATAGATAATTCTTTTTTTTATAAACAACAATAGATCGAAAGTCTACAAATAAAGAAATTGCAAATACTATAGTAAAAATATCTCTTTTATAACAAAAAATTAAATAGCTGCTATTTATATTCTCTATATTTTAACTTTTCTAAGTATTTATATTATTAATATTAGTCTGCTCTTCTATTTGACAAATAAATTTGTTAGTATTAGTACAATCTCTCAATACTAGATTACAATACTTATATAGCTACTTTTATTTTTTGTAATATTATTGTTTTCAAATTGCGATCTCGACAATATCTATCTTGTGTTATACAAATTAGTTAATTATTTATTTAAATTATTGAGTAACTACTATTTATAGCAGCAGACTTTGCGATATCGATATTATTTAAATTTTTATTCGACTTATTCTTTCTATTGCTCTTGTTATTTGTGTCTCTTCTTAATAATATATAAATATTTTTTTCGACTTTTTTTTGTAGAAAATAACTATTAGTTAAATTTCTTTTGTTTAAATACAAAATTTTATTTGTTATTTTGTCGAAAAATCTTTTTTTTAAATCTAATAGTTTAAAATTAGTCTAACAGTTAGTCTAATAAATAGTTAGTATATATATCTTTTTTTTGTTTAATTTAGTATTTGCTATTAAAAAGAAATATTGTTTGTCTTTTTTTATTTTCGATAATTGTATATTTTTCTCTTTATTATCTTCTATATATTTTATACAAATTATCGAAGTATTTAGCATAGACTTCTAACTATTTAGTATATTATTATTATTATTTTATTTACTTAAATAGAGCATTTTCTCTCTTAGACAATTTTCGAGACTAATTTGCACAACAATAAATATAATTGTTTATATTTTTATAAGTCTATTATAATACTCTATATTCGACAAATTAGTATATATTTTGCAAACAAAATATAAAAATATTATTAATAATTATAATTAAGCAAATCTTGTCAATTTTGTCTTTTGTCTTTTTCTTCTTCTTAGTTTTTAATAGTTTAATATATCAAAATATATATTAATACAATAGCAATTAATAATAGAAACTTAAATATCTATCTATAATCTGGATTTCTTCTTATACTATTATTGTTGTTGTCGAAAAAGACTTGCGCTATAGTTTTAACTATAATAGAGATTAGAAAAGATTAATTCAATTTCTGTTCTTATTAGCAATATAATGCGTACTAATATAGTACTAACTTTAGCTTTTTTCCCTATTAAAAAAGTATTAGAACTTAGTAGTATTTTAATTTTTAATCTTGTTTTATTAATATTTGTAAAAACATACTAATTGCAAACTATATTTTGTATCTTTTCTATTATATAAGTTTAACAATAATCTATATAATCTAGTAGCTAAAACAATATTAGTTATCAAAAATATTATTAAAATATTATAGATATTTATTTGTTTAATCTTATTTAATATTAATATCAAATTTATATTCGAAGAAAATTAACTATTGTTAAGTTTTTTAACAATATTTGTTTATACTATTTTTATAAGTCAATTAAACTCGAGAAAATTTTTGTTTAATTATAAATTTTCTAGATTAATTTTCTAGTTAGATATTATTATAATTTTATAATTTTTCGATACTTTTAAATAAAACTGTCTTTAGATTGTCTCGATATTTCGAATTAAAAATAAATAATTTTAATATTGTCGAATAGCAATTTTTTTGTATTGCTATTAGTATATTCTAGATATTGTAAATTGTTATTTTGCAAATTCGAATAAAACAAAAATCAAAATTTATACTCTAAAAATAACTTAGTCGAAAAAGTTAGAATTTTGTATTTTCAAAAATTATATTATCTCAAAAAAATATTGTAATATATTAAAGATCTAGAAATTACAGTATTTTGTTTTTTAATTATAGAATTTTTTTCTTTAACTATTCTATTTTAAATTTAATTTGTAGCTATTATTTTAAAATTATGATTACTATCTAATATAAATTTGTAAAAAGAATATTGCTTATTGTAAAAAAACAATTGTATAATAGCAAAATAAATAGATTTCAAAATCTATTGCAAACTTTTTGCTATAAAAATTCTATTTAGTATTTGTACAATAATTGTTGCTTACTTATAATATTTCGAATTTAATATTATTTTTAAATAGATTTCTAATAAAAATACAATCTTTAATTTATATCTATTAAAGCTGTTAAAAAAGATATTAATATTAATATTAATGCGCTTTTATATTAAAAAGATTAGAAATCGAAAATAAATTAATAAAGTTTGTAATATACTTAATATAATAAATATAATAGATTTTAAATTATTTAATAGAATCTGCAGTATAAAATTAATTGTTTGAGATTATCTAATTATATATTTTTTGTCGACAGTTATAGCAATTAATCTCAATATTAAAATCGAAATCTTGTTTTATATAAATTAGTAAATTCGATAGATTGCTCTCGATATATAAAAACTTACTTTTAATACTATTATAATAGCAATTAGCAAAAATCTAAAAATCTTATTTAGTAATTTTGCATTACTATTGTTTGCAATTAAAATAGTTTATTTCGATAATAATTTAATAGCAAATATATATATAGTTGCAATCTTAAACAAAATAATAGACAATATTCTAAATATTGTTTTTTCGATTTATTAAAATTTGCTAAAAAACAACTTTTTAGCAAATAAATTTTAAAAAGTTTCTAACTTCTTTTTAAAGAATAATTTCTAAGTTGCAAACTTTTTTATTAAAGTTTGCTTTTTTGCTATAATAGTTTTAATAGCAATTATATTTTGTGCGTCTAAAAAAGAATAAATAGATAGTAATAAAGAAGCAAAAAATGCAATATAAAGAGAATTGCTAAGTAGAATAGTAATAAGAAAGTAAAAATATTAAAATACGCAATCGCAAAATTAATTTAAGATTAGACTAATTTAGTTTAACTTAATAAAAATCAGTTTAATTAGATCTTATTTGTTAATAACAACAATTGCTAGTATATTAAAGTTGTATAAGTCTAATCTTTAATTTATCAATTTTTTTTTTAAATATTGTCTATTTGATTTTTGCAATATCGATTATATAGTATTGCAAATATAGAAAGAATATTGTTTAAACAATTTTTAAGTACAATTTAGCAAATTAATTTATTTAGAATATCTATAATTATACTCTATTAAAGCAAAAAGTTTGCAACAAAAAATATTTATATTTTTTGCAATTTTGTATTCGAATATTATCTAGTTTCAAATTTCTTTTCTTTTAAGTTTTTTTGTTTTTATTTGTGATGTTAGTTCCCAATAATTAACAAACACGTTATTAGTGTTAAGTTATTGTAGTAACAACTTAACATTGTACAAAGTTTTCTTTCTAAGAATTCTCTCTCAAAATTCTTACAAATTAATGTCTCTCTAAATTGCAATTCTACATACTATATAGTCTCGTCTTTGATAAATCGATGTAGCAACGTCTTGTTATACGTTCGTACACAATTTTACAATATTAATTTGTCTCAATCTTTATAAGCAATTGTTCGACAAAATAATTAATTCGACACACAATACAAGACAAAATTTGAAGACAAACAACAAATAGATAACGTTCTAGCGCTCTTAAAGCAATGAAAGTGTGAATAATCAATTTGTCTTCGACAATATTACGAAAATTTACATTACATTACAAGAAGAAACTTTGCAAGATAACAACGCTATACAATCGTCGCAATTCGACAAAAACATCAATTATAAAAAACTTTTAATTAAAAAAAAAGCAAAGAAACGTAGACTTTAAACAAAGCGAGAGTTTGGTATTGCTTAAGCAAGAAACAAATTACTTTTAAAGTCGTTTTGTAAGAACGAGATTAAAGCGACAAGTTTACGTCGTCTACGCAAAGATTACTTCGATAACAAAATCAACAAATTAATATTAAAGAAATAACGTTTTGCACGTTTTATAAGATCGACTTAGTTAAATCTTTATTATAAAAAGAACTTCAAAGAATAAAAGAATTAAACTCGAAGTACAAGAAATTTTCTCGAGATCAATAAAGATTAGTTCTCGACAAAAAACTTAAAGATTTGTTAAGTACAATAATATCTTTGCAACACATCGACAATGCAATAAGAAAACTTTAAAAACAAACGAACGAACAAAATAAAGAAGTAAAACTAAGAATAATTCGCACAATACTTGGTTAATCTTATTAAGAATTTAAAAAATTATTATTTTGTCTTTTTTCGCAAGTACAAGAAGATTAAGCAAAGTTAATTTTAAAGCGTCAACAACTTTGTAATTTACATTGAAATATTAAAGACAAATCTTGACAATAAATTAATCGTCGATTTGATATTCGATCTCAACTTTGAAATCAAATCGAATCGAATCGCCAAGAATGTCAAGAATACTAAAAATAATATAAATTAAGTTTAAATTTAGTTTTTTTATTAATTACTAGATAATGCTTTATAGTAATGCATTTATAAAAAGAAATTTCTAATATATTTATTAATTAATTCAAATAGATTAACTATGACTATCAAATTATTAATTAATTATTATTAAAAATAATTAAATTTACTAAAAATAATAGTCTTGACGATTCGATTCGATTTTTCGATTCGATTTTCGATTTAACTTTTGAAATCGAATTGAATTGTCGATTTTAACTTTAGAAATCAAATCGTCAAGACTTTTGATTCGATTCGAATCGAATTGCCAAGATTTGATTCGATTTCTTAAATCGAACTCGATTTCCCAAATCGACGCAATTAGTCTACTTAACAAATATATTAAACGTTAACAACGTAACTATCTCTTGCATCGTCTAAGAAGAAATCTTTATAAAAAAATTGATAACGTAACTTAAATTCTCGAAATAAGAGACGCTCTTGTTGCGTTAACACAACGCATAAAGAGCGTTCTACTTTCTCGATTTAATATTAAAAATAGAATCTTAAATTGAAAATTGTTCTTAAGATTACGCAATAATTTTAAAGAGAATTCGTATATTTGTAGATCGAAAAAGATTACGTTAACGATTAAGACTCGCGATGTTTTAATAACGAGAAATTATTAAAAAAGTACAACGAAGCTTTTTTTGCGTAACTCTAATAAAGCTAGCTCGAATGCACGAAAGAAGCGCACTTGTTACAACTATAACGAGAAAAAAATATTTAGCAAGAATATGCTAAATTTGTTAAAGACAACTCGCAAGTCAATGCAATTAACAACTCTTAAAAGAGCTTCAAAACAAACGTTTTAAAAACATCGTTGTTACGTCTTCTTATTAAAGAGATTTTTAACAATTCGAAATATTAAATAAGTTTGCAAGAATTGTAATTACGATTGCAAATTAAAAGCACAAAACAAAGATTTTTTTTGCAAAATTATTAATATTTGTCAATAAAAAGTAACACAAACAAAGAGATCTTCTTAACAAAAACGTTTATATTATTTGCATTAATAAATCTCTAACAAAGACGTAACAATTAAAGAAAATTAAACGACTCACAATTAAAGTAAAAGCTTTTACAATTTAAAAGACTCGATTTGTAAAATTCTATGTCGCAAAAATCAAGATTTACGACAATAAAAAACAAAAATTTATATCGAAACAAGTTTTCTATGCATTCGATAAAATCGTATATGACATTATTGTTAATGTTTTCTAGATAATAAAAGCTAATTCTTACGTCATCTAGTATACGCTAACTTGACGCTATCAAATTACAAAGAATATTATTGTCGTTAAGTTCTCAAAAAGTTTTCTAAAACTTAAAAAATAAATTTCGATATTTGCTTTAATTTGTTGCGATCTTGACATTAACAAAACATTAACAATGTACGTTATATTTAAGAACATTTAAAATTACGACAATATCTTCGATTTAAAAAATACATTTACTTTCTTTAAATACAAAGAAAAAGATTATACAATCGATTTGTTTTTTAAAAAAAAATTGTCTTATAACTTGTTATATATTTTGTTCGAACAAAAATTAGTTGTTTTACGTAATTATCTTTTGAAAAACTTAATTCTAAATAGAATTTGCAAGTCAATTAATTAAGTTAAAATATCAATATTGTTTGTATTAAAGAGCGATAAAAGTCTAAGATTATATGTTGATTATCGCAATCTTAATGCGATTACAATTAAAAATTAATATTTACTTTCTCTTATAAAGAAGACGTTAAATCGTTTAATAAGCGTCGTGTACTTTACGAAACTAGATTTGAAAAACGCTTACTATTAAATTCGAATTCGTCAAGATAATAAGTAGAAGACAACGTTTTAAATACGATATAAATATTTTAAATACGCAATAATGTCGTTTAAATTAACAAACGCATTAATTATCTTCTAGATTTTGATCAACAAAGTTTTAAAAAAATTGATAAATTATCTTTGTGTAATTTATTTTAATAACATTCTAATCTACTTTAAGACACAAGAGAGATACTAGAATTGCGTATGTCAAGTACTTAATAAACTACACTTATATAAGCTTTATGCAAAGTTATTTAAATACTTTTTTATAACAATTTCAATTAAATTTCTAAAATACATTATAAGCAATTATAACATATTAATAAATTTACGACAAATTAACTTTAATAAAATATAATCTCAATTTATTACTTTACGCAAGCTTTAAGTATTCTTAATAACTTTTATCAACGATTTGTAAAATACTATGCAAAGATTACTTAAACTTTGACGAAACTTTTAAAGAGCAACAAACAAGACAAACTAAATAATTTTTTTATATTTAACAAGAATTTTATTTTAACTTTTCGAAAACTTCTTACAATCTTTACGCAAACATTTATGTTAATTTACTTTAATTCAAAAAATCACATTCACATTAAGACAAACGCTTCAAGATTCGCAATTGTAACAATTTTATCGCAATTAATTTATCTTATAAGAAAAGTCAATTAAACGACATAACATTCGATAACATTCTATTTAAGAAAAATAATTTTTATAAAGACTTAATACAAGATTTACAATTAAAAATTGTTCGTTATCGTTATTAACTTTAAGCAATATTAACACTATTTAGAGAGTAGTTATTATCCAATTATTGTATTGACAAATTATAATAATCTACAATATTTTATAAAGATAACAACGCTAAATTGTTATCAATTTTGATAAATACTTTTATTGACAAAATACAACTTCGAAATCAAATATTGCACAAGAAAAACAAACTTAATTGACGAATTCTCTCGACGTCTTAATTTAATTACAAGAACAAATCAAGTAATAAAAGTTGTCTATTTACGCTTTAGAATAAACTAAAGAACATCACTATCGCTATTATTAAAATAACATCAATACTTACGAGAAGCGTTCGTTAAACGCTAACATTACATTGTAAAAACAAACTTAAGACTTAAGTATCAAAAATTAAAAAAAAATTTAACATTAAACTTCTTAATAAAAATGCTTTAAATAAAAAAAATACAATTAATAAATTTAAAGAGAAAGAAGTTGCAAACACAATTTAAAGTGCGATAACTTAACAATTGCGTCGCAACAATGTTCGCATTGCGTACAATAAAAAGAACAATTTAAAAGTTTTCTTATCTTTGTTGTTGTTCAAAATAGAAAAATTATAAAAAAAGAACTTTATAACGTTTAAAATTAAAGAGCAATTAACGTTGCAAAAAATAATTAATTAATTTATAAAAAAATAATGCTCTTTTTTTATATTGTTTTCATTTTTAACGAGATATTATTAAAGAGCAAGTTATTACGTTTGCATTATAATAACGTTTTGACAAAACACTTTAAAATCAAAAAGACACGCATTCTTATAAGCAAATTTTTTTATTAATCAAAGATAATTGCGAATATTAATATATATATCAAGGATTGCGACGTTTGTTAACGAAATAAAATTTCGCATTATCGCTTCTATAAGAAGTTAACGTTGTTCTCTATTCTCGTTTAATTATAAGTCAAGGTTTTGATAAACTTTATAATAAAGTTACTTGCTAGTCGTTGCAAAAATAATGTATTTGACGCAATTCTAATTATAATCGATCGATATTTCAAAATGTCTTTATACATTCTTATTAAATATATATAATTGACAAAAGATTTAATTAACATTTTATTCGAGAAGATGTTATTTGTTTATCTCGAAATTCGTGAAATTGTTTTCGATTATAACTTGCTCTTTACTAGTAACTATTAATTCGCAATATATTATTTCATACGCATTATTCAAAAGTTAAATATTACTTTTTACTCTTAAATTAATAAACAAATCGAAAGACAAAATTAAATGTTAGAACACTATTTGCGTTGCTATTGCAATTATAAATAAGACAATTAAAGTTTGCTACTAGCTTTAACTTAATATACTTACAATAGCGCATCACATACGTCGATTAAAATGTTATTCTTTAAATTGATGTTTAAATTTGTTGCAAATTTTCGATTTAATTAGAACGACAAAGATTTTTCAAACGTTTTTGTCGTTCGAAAGTGAATTCAATCTCTATAAGACGAACGCAATTAATTAATAAATCGTTTATAAATTGCGCAACAAACGTAGACTTAAGATTACGATAAAAATATTACTTCAAAAAAATATTGAATCGATAACAAAGTTATACTTTTTATTAAAAATCTTTTAAACGTTTGTTCGAAGAAGAAGTTATCTTATAAGTTTACGAAATTATTCAAGATTAAAAATATTGTTAACTTGTAAACGTATTGTTTGCGTCTCTTTGTTAAATAACGTTTTCATCTTGTCTTTTATGTTTTATTATTAAAATTATATTATCGTAACTCAAACATTGTCGTCTCGAAGAACATAATATTAATTGACAAAAATAAAAAGTAAAAAATAAAAGATATTTTTAATTATAAGTCAAGATATAGCAAGTCGTAATATTTTGTTCGATAAAAAGAATTTTTATTATGCGAAAATAATTAAATATTAAGAAATTATTTCGTGAATGCGAGACGAAAGCTCAAAAAATATAGTGCGCGTAAGTCTTTCGAAAGATCAATTGCGAAAACAAGAAAATCAAAACTTTGTGTTCGCAAGAAAGATCTCGACAATAAAAAGTAAAATTTAATGCTATTATATATACTTAAGACACAACAATAACATAGATAAGCGTATAAGTAATATTATAATTCTCTTAATAAGTTAATTAAACATCAAGAACTATAAAAATACGACATAAAGTGCATTCAAATCTAATTGCTTTCGTTATTTAATCTTCGTCAATAAAGAGTTTTCGCACGCGTATTATAAAAGATTTAACATTTTATTCACGATTAATTATGCGTATCTCTCTTAATTAATTCTTCAATTGTTGTTGCTTAATTGTCTTCGATAATGCACAAACGTTATAAAAATGAATTGTCGATAACAAGAATAAGAAACGCAATCTTTTAGAACACAATTAATTTTATTGTCTTAAATACGATAAAAGCATATTTTGAACAATAATCTTTTAAGCATAAATCTTACGTCGAGATTGCGAAGATATAATGTTCGCAAGAAAATATAAATAAAATTCGATTTTTTAATTGTTAGTTTTTATGTTATCGAATAAGAAAATTGCTTATTTTGAATGTTTTTGTTTAATAACAAGCAATTCGACATAGTCGAATTAAGTATATAAGTTGTCGAAACAACTATAATATATAAGAGAAGTTTGGTTTAGATATTTACGTTGCTCTTTTCTAGAAAGATTTAATTAACAAAAACGAGACAAATAATGTTATTTTTAACAAAATTATTAAGTTACGTAAAATTTACGAATTCTTAAATTTGTTATTTGCAATAATATTATTAAATACAAATTTATCGTTTTTATCTAATTTCTTTAAAGAAAGAGTATCAAAATTTGTTTTATAACACATTATGTTAAATATCTTTTGCTAAATATTGTATAGACGATCTAGCTTAACATTAATGTTAGCTAGAAGATTCTCGTAAATCGAACGCGAAATCAATTTGTTTTTTCGTTATTATGCGTATATAATAATAAGACAATGTTGCATTTGCAAAACAAACGCAATTTAATCAACTTTAATATTGTTTTTATCGAAGATACGCATGCTAAACTTTAATACAATATTAACTTATTTAATAAATCGAGTAACAACAAAGATACACTAACAAGTTAAATCAAATATAAGAGTATATAGACAACTTACGATTTTGCGCTTTAAAGCGCAATATTTACAACGAATATTCTTTCGTTTAATACATTATATATTATTAGATCGCGAAGTAAACAAAAGTTGAAAACGTATTTAGTAATCGATATTTTTGTCGATGAAAACAAGATATCGTAGATAGCAAAAACAAGAAAAAGAAAAACGTTGCGTTTGTGCGCGAACAAAAAGAACAAAAAAAGTTATTTCGATTAATATTGTGATTTTTATTAATTTTATTTATAGCAAGATCTCGCTAGAGCATTGCTTACGTAATTGATTCGCTATTACAATAATAAAAAATTAGTAAAAACTTACAATTATTTTTATCAAAAAGAAATTACGATACGTCAAAATAACTAAGAAAACCTACATTAAATGCGAGATTTGTGCGCAATATTGTCGTTAGCATTAAAACAACTCAAAGAACGTCGCATTTATCTATCAACTATAAATCGAAAAATAATATAAAAAGAAAGAAATTATAATAATATTGTTAATAAACATTATTTACGAATCAATCGCGTTAAATCGATTAAATTAAACAAAAAAAATTAAGATAATTTACTCAAATAATAAGTTAAGCTAAACTTAGAATTTATAAGATTTAAAAAAATTGCAATATATTATTATCGAATATTTATTGCGATAACGACGCAACAACATAGCGATTAAAAACGTATTCGCGCTTTGAAACAAGAAAATAAAAGATTTTTTCGTTTGTTGATTTAAAGTTAACACACGATAAGACGCTTAAAACGAGCTGCATTGTGTCTCGCAATAATATACAAAAAAAGTTATTATTGCTTTTCGACTTTCTTTCGAATGTCTAAGAAAAATAAAAAAAGGAATTAAAAAATCTCTTTTATAAACGTCTCGCAACTCTAACAAGAAAATATATAAACTAGAAAAAAGTTCTAAAAAACTCAATAAGAGATTAACGAAATCGCACAAACAAGACATCGTTATAACACACTAATTCTAGAGATTAAAATTCAAAAAAAAAGATAATTGTAATGCTAGCTCTTAATAATTAACAAACACGTTATTAGTGTCAAGTTATCGTAGTGACGACTTAACATTGTATAGAGTTTTCTTTCTAAGAGTTTTCTTCTAAAATTCTTACGAATTAATGTCTCTCTAAATTGCAATTCTACATACTACATAGTCTCGTCTTTGATGCGTCGATGTAGCAGCGTCTTGTTACACGTTCGTACATAGTCTTATATTATTGTTTAGTTATACAATTATTTTGTTATTTAACAAAATTGTCTTATTCTTAACAAATACAATCTTATTATTGTTTTTAATACAAACTTATATTATATACTCGACTATACTCGAATCTATTGCTGTTTAATCTATAATTGTTTTTTTTTAAAAATCAAAATTGATGAATTTTGCGTTAAAATACTCTATTTTTTGCACAAATTACTATTCTTTTTGTTCGACTTGTAACATTCGATTTGCTTAATAGTTAAATTTTATAATATATAATTAATTGTTTTTTTCTAGATTTTATTCTTTTGTTAAAATACATATTTTTACTAGCAGGCGCAAATTGTTCTTGTTAATCAACTTTTTGTTTTGAAACTTTTTTATTTTTTGAAAAATATTAATTAGAATTATTTTCTTTTTTGTGAATAAATTAAACTTAAATAACTTAAATTAAATATATAGCTTTATATTTAATTATTGCAGAAAAATTAATCTTAAATTAAAATTTCTACTTTTTATTTTCGATATAGCAAATATACTTTGTTTACAAAATAGATAACAATTAAGAAATCTATAAAAACAAATTTTTTTGTTGTAAACTTTATTTTTTTCTATTTTTTTTTATAAACTTTAGTTTAAAACTTAAGTTTACAATTTTATTAAAATTTACTTAATACAAATTGCTCTTTGTATTTAAATTTAACTATTTTTTATTTCGAAATTTCTCTTCAATTAACTTTAGATTATTATTTAGAAATATTTTTATTAATACTAAAAATATAAAATATACTCGAAAACAATATAGCGTCCATCTATATATATTGTTTGCTATTTTTATTATTTTTGTATTCTTATAATATATTTAAAGTTATTTAGTATTGTAGTTTGCAAAATATTAATATTTGTTTTATATGTTTTTGATATTATTACTGTTAGACTTAGTTTGTTTAGTAAAAATAATATTTTAAATTTTCTATTTTTTAAATAACTAATATTTGATTTTCGCAATATATATAGACTAATAGTTACTAAAATTGTTTTCGCAAACTTCTAAATCTCTTTAATTACAGTTCTAAATTTTTTTTTCTAAAAGTTTTAAAATATTTATTAAGATTCGATATAATTTTAGATATAAATTCTCGAAACAAATAAATAGGTTTTTTTTATTTAAAAATTTTAAATAATACAAAATAAGACTAAAGTTAATAATTAAATAATATTAACTATAATATTTCTAAAATATTCTATTTGTTAAATCGATAAGCAATTAATATAATTATCTCTTTTGTTAATAGTAATTGTTTTGCTATTTTATAATTTAAAATCTTTTTATCGAATTTATTAATTTTTGCTTAAGCAATAACTATTCTTTTGTTGTCGAAATACTTTTGTTGGCCAATTAGGTTTTCTAAAATCTTAAAAATAAACAAATTAAAATATTTTTCGAAATAAAACTTGTTTTTAATAATTTTTGTTTATATAATATTGCAAAATATAATTCTTATAGAAAGTAAATTATTGTTTTTGTTAAATTACAATTTTTTTTATAACAAACTAATTTGCGATCTATATATAATATAAATTGCTTGTTGTAATTATAAAGTATTAATTAATTTCTTGTTGTAAAATATTATTTTCTAAGATTAGTATTCTTGTTAACGTTGTTTTGTTTTGTTTATAATTGTTGTAAATATCTTTATATTAAATCTATCTATTAAGATTTAAGATATTTGCAAAAATAGAATTAATTTATTTATCGAACTTACTAAGTTAATGCAATTAAATATTTTTCGAAGCTATAATTAGTATTAAGTTGTATTTAATTTTAAATTAATACAATAAATTTTTCTTAATATATAAATAAGTTATTTCGATTTTCTTCTAAATAGAACAAAGATTGTCTAAATTTTGTAGTTTTTTTTTTGTCGAAAATTGCAAATATTTTGTAAAATTACTTTTCTTTGTTTTCTATTAATTCAAAGCAATATTTGTCTATTTTGCAAGAATAATTAAATCGATTACTATTGTAGTCTAAAGATATTAGTCTAATATATTTCGATATTAATTTATATATAGAGAAATATTATATCTTGTTTAATCTTATATTCTTATAGAAATTATTTTTGCAATATTTTTGTTTCGATCTTTATATTTAATATATAGTATATAACTAGAAATTATCGAAATTATTGTTATATCTTTAAATTTAATTTATTGAGATTTCTCTTATATCTTTTCGAGAGAAAATTATAAATATCTAATAAAGTTGCAATATTTAAACTATCTAATTTTATCTATATAATCGAATATTTTTGTCTACTTTAGTTGTTTAAGTCTAACAATTAAATAAATTTATATCTTAACTTTAAGATATAAAACTCGACTTACAATATTGCTGTATTTATTATAGATAGATCTAATTTTTTTCTCGAAATTTTCGAAATTTTGTATTGTATCGAATATAACTTTAAATTACAAATTCGACTTAATATTAATATTATTTTTAAATATATTAATATATATATTGTTTGCAATCTCTTGTACTATATTTTCTAACAAACAATTAATTCTGTTTTCAATTTAATTTATAACATTTTAGAGTAGATTTAACAACATCGATAATAAAGAAAATTAAGATTGTATAAATATAAATTTGAGAAATAAAATATAAAAACGCAATCGAATAAATATAAATTTGAAAAATAAAATATTAGAGCGCAATAATATAATAGCAGAGCTATAGAATAAAATAAAAAATTGCAAAACAAAGAAATAAATCTATAAAATAAAGTATAGAAACGCAACAATACAAAAGTAGATTTATACTTAAATTTGTTCGAATCTCTCTTTTTATTACTTGAGATTTCTATTATATTTTAAGTTTTTTGCGCAAGCAATTGTATCTGCTTTGTAACTATATTATTTGTTAATATATCTATAAATTTGCGTTAGTATTAAAAGTTATTTATTTTTTATCTTTTTGTCTATTTGAAAACAAATAATTTGTTATTCTTACTGCAATCTTAGTTGCGCATATTAGTATCTTTTGTTCTTTATATAAGTAAGTCTGTTTTAAAGCTAAAGAACTCGAATTGTTAATATATTCTGCTCGACAAAATTTCGAAAAAAATTAAAACTAAAATAAATAGATTTTAATCTATTAAAAACAACTTTTTAATACTATTTTTTAAAAATATTTATAATAGAAAAACAGACTATATCGATATTATCTATTATAAAATAAATCTCGAAAATTGTATTTATAATATTGCTCTTTTAAGAAAAAACTAAGTTATTATGGTATTTTAGAATTGTTTACAACTTTTAGTAACTATCGATAACTTTTTTTTTTACTTGTTGCTTGCTATAATAACAAATATTCTATATTATATAATCGAGCGTCTTTTAAAATTATATCGAACTTAGATTTAAAAAAAAAGCAATATCGATTATATTATTTAAAATTCTTAAATTGTATTTTAAAATTTTTGTTTAAATTTTGTTATTGTTAATAATCTATTTATAAGACTTTGATTCTTAAATTTAGTAATTAAAATATTGATATTTTTTTTATATTTTTTATTAATTATAGAATCGATTATCTAAAATCTATTTTTAATATAAATTCTTAATTAAAACTATAGAAAAAAAATTAAACTAAAATCAAATACAGTTGTTATTCTGGAAAAACATACTAATTGCTAATAAATACGCTAATACAATTAGAATTTATTAGAGTACTAAAAAGAAAATCAAAAAAGTAAAAAGATAAAAATAAGATTTAAAATAAATTTAGTTTTCGCAATTATTCGATATAAGCTAGCGTAGAATAATATTAACTAATTAAAATTATTAGCTTTTAAAAGTATTTTAACTAATAATTCAAAAATTATTAAGCAAGCTAAAGTTAGTATACAAAAAAATATACAAGATATCTATAAAGCAAATTTCTATAATAAATATTAAATTTATAGAAAGCAAGATTATAAATTTATCTTTTCTATCTATATACCAAATTTCTATTTCGAATTTTACTAAATAGCAATTCTAGTCTATTTATTATACAAAAATTATTCTATTTCTAAATTTCAAAAAGAATTTCTGCTACTAGTAGTATTTTTAATTAATTAAGATATTTTAAATAACTATTAATCTCTAGATAGCAGCAACAACAAATTCTAATTATAAAATATTTATTAACAACATAATTATTAGCTCGAGTTAAACTATATTAGATTTACAATTATAAAAAAACTCTAAATATATCTAATTCTAAAATTATATTTTATACAAATTATTAGATTAAGTTAGACTATATTAAATTGATAAATATAAAAAAATCCTAATTGCGTCTAACTCTAAAATTGTATTTTATACAAATTTAATAGATTTCGACTATTCGAATATCTAGTAATTAAAATATTAAATTAGAAAAAAGTACTATTTAAAAAGAAGATATTAAAGTATTTTTAAATATTGTTGCAATTTTTAGATTACATTAGTTTGTATTAGACTAATTATAGTCTATAAAAATTAATTGTATTGTACTATATTTAAAAATATTATTATATCCTTCGAATTATTGCAGCTATTTTAACAATTTGTATATAGATTTTTTTGTAAATATCTTAGTCTACTTAGACTATTTTAATATAATTCTATTGTTAATACTATAACTCTTAGTTAGTTACTCAATATATAGAGTTTCTATATATATTTTATTAGAAATATTCTTTTTTGTTAAAAATTTAAAATCGAATCTATAAAAAATTCTTTTAAAATTATAATATTGTATTCTAAATTTTTTTTTCTTTTAATAAAAAGAAATTCTCGAACTATTAAATATTTTAATAGCATTTAGACTCGAAACTGTAATCTATTTTTAACAACTTATAATTTAAAAAATAAGTTTTAAATTTATTTTATAATATATAGTTTGTTATATTAGTTTAGTTTCTATTTTTTGTTAATGATATTTTGTTTCTTTAAGTACAAGAGAAATACTTAATTAAAAATCAATTTTAATTTCGAAACTAAATAATCTAAAAATATACAATTAGTACTTTTCTTTTTCTTGTAGATATATTCGATTCAAGTAGACTAATATTTATACGTAGTTTATTGCTTAGCTATTGCAGAAATATTAATATTAATATTAATTTGGAATTATTGATATTTGGAATTGCAATAGCAAATATATTTTGCTAACTACATATATAACAATTAGAAAAAAATATAAATTAAAGATATAACATTTTTGTTTTTGTTTTTTATAAAGTATTTTTGTAATTATTCGAAGTTTAACTTTTGTAATTATAGTAACAACAAGTATATATTTGTATATCTTGTTCTTTGTCTTAATATTTAGTTAATTCTTTAATTTACAGTTTTTTTTATTAATTGCAGATTATTAACTAGACTAATCTTTGTTAATATTGGAAAAATATAATACAAATACAGATAAAACAACGCAAAAATATAGATATTTTTTGTTAATTCTACTATTTTGATATTGCAATATTATATTCGAAGTTTGTTTAGAATTGCAGCTCGAAATATCTCGATATTTGTTTTATATATTTTAGATATTATTATTTGCAAAACAAGTTTGTTTAGTAACAATATTTATATTTAATCTTCTATCTTCAAAACATTTTGTATTAAATATTTAAAACAAATATAAATTAATAGTTATAGATATTTTTTAAACAAATATTTAAATCTTTTCTATTATTATTTTAATATATTTTCTGCAAAGAATACTATATTATTTGTCGAGATTTGCTATAATTATTATTATAGAAATCGAAAACAAATACATAGATATATTTTATCTAAAGATTTGGAACAATACAAAATAAAAAATTAGTTTTTCGAAAAATATAAAATATACATTTTCTAAGACTTCTTATTTAGAGAATCGATATTTTTTTATTTTTTTTTGTTTTAATAGTATCTGAATTATTTGTTTATAATTCGAAATCTTTTTATCTATTTTATTAAATTCTATTCGATTAATAGTTATTTTTTTATTGTTTAAATAGTTTTGTTAATAATTAAGTTTTGCTTAAATTCTAAACAAAATAGAGCATTATTAAATATTACAAAATTAGATAGCAATATTCGATTTAATAGTTTGTTTTTTTAATTGTTTTTATAATAAAATTATCTATCGAAATCAAATATATTTTTGAATACTAGATTGCTCTAATTTTTAATTTCTAATTATTAGTATCTTTATAGTTCTCGAATAGCGTTAATAAGCAAAATTTTATATTAATTTTTGTATATTTCTATTAAGCTTTTCTCTATATAGAAACAAGTAATATTAATCTTATTCTACAAGAACAATAGATTGCTAGATTATATATTTGTTTTTTTGCAAACAAATACAAATAGTTTGCAAAGTTGTTTCTCTTAATATTTTGTTAATTAAGAGCAATATTTATTTATTATTTAAAAAATATTCGATTTATTATTATTTCGATTTGTTTGCGTTAATTTGATATACTCTAATATTAATTAATTTATAGACATCGACAATTTGGGAAATCGATCTCTCAATTTTAAGATGCTAAGATAATTCGAATAACTCGAGATTAATCTTGAAGACGTTTGAAGAACAACAAGAAGCTTGCATTTGAAAAATCAAAAAAGACTTAATAAAAAGTATAATTTTAATATTCGAAATGCGCACAAATTCTCGCAATACTTTAATTAGATCTTTGTCTATTACTTACTTATATTATAGTAATTTGTATAATAAAATCGAACAATTTGTAAGATTTTTACGCAAGAGTAATGTGCAAGCAAAAGTATCTTCTATAATTGCGCAATTAATTGCGCGTAGTAGATAGTGTTCGCAAATTGCGTTCGACAAGTTTTGACAACAAACAAAGTAATGTTCGAATAACGCTTAATATATTTCTTAGATTTTTGATAACGTTTAAGATTAACTTAAGATTAACTAAATCTACTAATATAGCTTTAAAGCTAAGACATTGACATAATAATTGTTACGAGTCGCGTGCTAATAGATATTATTCGTCGCATATCGCTCTTCACAAGGTAAAATTAAGATAATTAAGATAACTTGACTCTTAAGCATCTTAAATTTCAAATTAAGATAATTAAGATAATTAAGATTTTAAACATCTTGAACATCTTAAATCTTAAATGATAAAAAAGTATATAGCTTTCGAATGCGACTTTTTTATAAATTGTGTTTAACTTATTTTAAGTCTTTATTTATTGTTACTTTAATTCATTGAATCATTTATGAAAATTTATTAAATATAAAATTATTTATAGTTGCAATTCTTGTTATTAAGTAATTGTTTATATTGTTTAAAGACGTTTACAAATCTTTTCAATAACATAATTTGCTCTAATATTTTTTAAGAAAGTACTAGCGTAATACTTTGAACATTCTAAGAATGTTTGTATTAAATTAACGCGTCTTTATCTCGAACAATAGCTTAATAACATCACGTCGACTTTCTATTAATAAAAACGACAAAATAAGAATTAACAAATTTGACGTCTATTATGAAGATTGTATCGATCTAAAGAACTAGCTTATGCAAATAAATATTTACTTGATCTTTTATTCTATTTTAGCGAACAAAAAAACAATTTTCGCATTTACATTTTTTAGAGAAAGAATTTAGCATTGACTCAAGTTAAATTTACGCAAATTTTTGAAAATTTATGACGAAAATTCTCGTACAATGTTTACGAATTTCGATAATTTTAAAAGAGAATTTCGAAGAATCTTCGAAACATTTAACGAGAAACAAATCGCAAAAAAAGTGATTTAGCACTTAATTTAACGAATCTTTGTAACAAATTACGCAACAAAATTTTAAAAATATGTCAATTTTATCGAATAAAACGATGTCGCATTTATGATAATGTTTTAACGAAATTTTAAAAACAATTTTAAGAACGAAATTATGCGCAATGATAAATTCATTAGCGACATGTTTAATCTTATGAAAATAATTATTAATTTTGACAACAAATTGTAGAAAAGAATTATGAAAAAACGATACAATTAAGTTTACGAAAAAGCAAAAATCTTCTTTGAATCAACGATTAAATATTAATAGAAAGAATTTCGTTTTAATTAAAAGTACAATAATTTAGACTATCGTAAGTCTACATTTATAAAATTGAATTTTATTTAACGACGCAAAAAAAAGAACTTTAGAGAAAAGCAAAATAACAAATTCTAAAAAACGTATTATTTATGTGACAAATCAAGTCACTTCGCAAAAGATTGTCGATTACGAAACTTAATAAATTGTTAACAAATTAATGTTATGTTAAGAGAGATATTTAATAGCTAAAACGACATTAAAAAGCAAATTAACATAAAAACAAACACTCTTAAGACTAAATTAAACGACAACTACTATCTAATAAAGAATCTAAATTAATTACAAAAAGTTCTAGATAAAACATTATTAGACAAGACATTCGCATTTATGCAAAAAATGAATTAAACACTTTAGAAAACTATTAAATTTTATAGCTTAATTATTAACTTAAACGAAGAATATAATTGAAAGAATTTTTACGAATGCATAAAAGACATCACGAATTATTTTAAGACTTTAGTTAATTTATTGAAGATCGTAAACGAATGCGAAAAAAAATAAAAAAACAATGTTATTACAAAAAAAAAAATACTTGACATTACAATGAGACAATTGAATTTTATAGTATATGTAAATCTTAATTAAATAGCTTGCTACAACGATTTATGTCAAACTTATTTAAAAGAAAAGAACGAAATTAATTAATTTTTTAGAAAGTTAAAATTAGCAATCTAGCAACAAAAGAAAGCTTAACATAAATAGATGTTTAAAGTAGAAATTACAACACAAAAGCAAGAAAAAGTTTTTTTTTTTAATAAAAAGCATATTAAAGAAATGCAATATATTAGCTTAACAATAGCAACTAAACTTAACAACGCATATATAATGTTTTATTACACTAATTAAGATTAATGATCGTTAATTCATAGCAATAATTAATTTTAATGCGATAAATAATTTTATAATCAAAGCTCTTATAAAGAGAAAAGAATATTTTATTTAAAAGAAGTCTAACGCTTACAATCTAATAATTTTAATTAAAAATTCATTATTCGTAAAAAATAAAAAAGTAAATAAAGAAACAAAATTACTATCGATAACTATTTAGCAACATTACGAAAAACTAATTTTTAACATACTAAAAATAATTATTTACGATATCGTTTTAAAAATGCTTTGATTAAAGCAACACAACTTAAAAGTTGACTAAAATATACAAATACTTAAATTCGCACAATGTGATTACGAAATTCATATTTAATTTACGCATTAATAGCGTTCAATAATAGATAAAAAATTAAATTGAAATTCGATCGCAAATAGCAAGTTTAAATTTTCGCAAAAAAACAATTTAATAAAATTCGACTTAATAAACATTAACAAAGATTAATTAAATTACAAAGTTAAAATAAGTAAAAAAAATTATGAATCTTTTAAAAGTTCTAAATTATTTAGTATAACGAGAAAATCGCTAAAGCACATATTACGAATATATAACAATTGAGAGCATCTATTTTAGAAAGAGAAAACGATCGAAATTTTATCTAAACATTAATCGTAAAATTACGAGTTTTAATTTGAATTAAGCAAACAATTTACGTTTAAATTTATATATGCTTTATTCGAAAAAAAGCTAAAAACTCTTCGCGAATATCTAACAAAAAACGAAAAAAAAAAATTATAAAAAAATCTTAATCACAAGTAGCATATTCGATTCTCTTTGTATTTAAGAAAAACGAAACTCTTTGTCTATGTGTCAATTATCGAAAGCTAAACAATATTACAATAAAAAATCAATATTTATTATTTAACATTAACGAACTTTAAAATCGATTGTTCAAAATAAAGTATTTTATTAAATTAGACTTACAAGAAGCGTACAATTAAATTAGAATAAAAATAAAGAAAAAGTAAAAGACAACTTTTTGTACACGATATAAACTATACAAATATACAATAATATTGTTCGAATTTACGAACGTTTTAACAACGTATTAAAAAATGATTAATAATGCATTA
>JAABUQ010000489.1_pt1 | contig 91321 bp, 69 predicted proteins | sample 5560001 | NCBI WGS metagenome assembly JAABUQ01 (sample SAMN10711888, study PRJNA513371) | rock metagenome | isolation source: Antarctica rocks | place: Antarctica: Victoria Land, Finger Mt nord | collected 2015-12-18
CGCCGGGCTTGGGGGCCGGGATGAAGCGAGTGACCTGGGCCCACTGGGCGTCGGTCAGGTCGGTCTGGTAGGCTCGTCGGGTGTCCATACCCCAAGCCTAGGACACCCTTTTTCGACACGCTCTTAGCCGCCCAGGCCGCGCCGGGCAATGAGCCGACCCATCAACGCCGGGCCGGCCGCCCCGGCGGGTTCGTCTTGTAGAACTCGGCCGCGGCCTTCTGGGCATCGATCTCCTCCTGCTTGACGGGAGCCGGGGCGGTCGTCGCCGCTCCCCGGCCGCAGCCGACGGTCGCCGCGCAGGCCAAGCTTGCCAGGCTCCCGAGCAACAACGAAGTCGCGACACGACGGGCGGTTGACATGAAATCCCCTTTTCCTTGGAAGCGTGAGCGGGCCGGGTTGCCGGTACCCGGAGGGGCCCACGCCGGGGCGACTCGACCGACGCCCCGGCCCGGCTCCCGCGATCGATCCCGGGCGAGTCCCGACTTTACTCGCCCCGGGCCCCGGGGCCAATGCACGGCATCCGCCGATTCGTGCCCACCCGGCCCGGCGGGGAATGGACGTCCCGGGAGGAGTGCTTCCCGACTCCTCCCGGCTCGTCCGCGTACAATGGGACGAGAGCGTCCCGCCCGGTCCCGTGCCCGAGGCCCTTCGCATGCAATTCGTCAAGGAATCCCGGATCGAGGCCCCGCCGGGCCGGGTGTTCGCGTTCCACGAGAGCCCGGGGGCCCTGGCGCGGCTGACCCCCCCTTGGGAGAAGGTCCGGGTCGAGGAGGGCGGGACGTCGATCCGGGTCGGGAGCCGGGTCGTCCTGGTGACCCGCCTGGGCCCTGTCCCGCTCCGCTGGGTGGCGGAGCATACGGAGTATGACCCCCCTCGACTGTTCGCCGATCGCCAAGTTTCCGGGCCGTTCGCCCGCTGGGTCCATCGCCACGAATTCCTCGACGACGGCCAAGGCGGGACGATCCTCCGGGACGCGGTCGATTACGAGGTCCCGCTCGGGGCCCTGGGCCGGCTGGTCGGGGGCGGTCTGGTCCGATCCAAGCTCCGGAAGATGTTCGACTACCGCCACGAAGTCACGCGGCGGATCGTCGAGGCGGGGGATTTCGTCGGGGCTTGAGCCGGCCGAGGTTCGAATCGCGGGGAGGCTTTCCCCGGAGCCGTCCCATCGGTTAGGTTAATGAGGAGGGAGTGGTGCCCGGGAGGCGAGCCGGCTTCGGGGGCCTTTTGGGGGCGATGGCGATGGAACCCGTGCTTCTGGTCTGCGGGGGATGCCGGGCCCGCATCCGCGTGGCGAACCCGGCCCTGGCCCGGGGCCGCGACTGCCCCCGGTGCTCGACCCCGCTGGCAGCCTCGGTGGATGCCCTGGCGAGGACGGGCCCGGTCGCGGGCGAATTCCCCGACCTGGCCGACGAACGGGAAGCCTGGGCCGACGTCCCCCGGAAGCGTCCGTTGCGCCTGGCGACCGGGGCGGCGGCCCTGGTGGCGACGCTGGCCAGCCTGGCCAGCCTGGCCCTCCGCGACCCTTCGCCCGGCGAGCTGACCCGGCCCCGCCCGATCGAGGCCCCGGCCCCGGCCCCGCCGCCGGTGGTGACGGTCGCCCGGGTCGAGGCCCTCGCCGACGAGACGGACGCCGCCCCCGAGGCCCCCGACGACGACCCGGTGCCCGACCTGACGCCCGCGCCGGGGGTCCGGCCGGCCGACCTGGCGCTCCGCGACTCGGGCCCGGGCCGCCCGCCATCCCCGCCGCCCGCCCTTTCCCGGGAAGACGAGCCGGAAGCCCGCCCGCGGGCCGACTCCACGCCGCCGCCGGCGGCCGTCCCCACGCCGCCGCCGGGGCCCGAGGCCGGCCCGCGCCGGCTCCTGGTCCACGACTCCCGGGGCCGGGCGATCATCGCCCGCGAGCATGGGATGTGCAAGGAGCGGATGGCCGTGATCCTGCCCGACGGCCAGGTCGGCTGGCCCGACGGCCTGTTCTTCACCGACCTCCCGTTCCTCCCGGTCCCGATCGGGGACCTCCGCCGGAAGCTCCAGGACGAGGAGTTCCCGACCTCGCGGGTCATCCAGACCGACCATTACCTCGTCTTCTATCAGGGGTCCGAGCCGTTCGCCCGGGCCAGCGCCGACCTCCTGGAGAAGCTCCACGTCGGCCTGACCGAGACCCTCAAGAAGCACAAGATCCCGGCCAGCCCGGCGGAGTTCCCACTGGTCGCGGTGATCTACCGGACCGAGGACGACTTCCGGGCCGACCGCAAGGTCGCCGCCGACGTCCAGGCGTATTACGAGATCTTGACCAATCGGATCTACTTCTACGAGACGTCGAGGCGCGACGGCGAATCGCCCGAGGTGTCGGCCCTCCGGAAGCCGCAAACGGTGGCTCACGAGGGGACGCATCAGATCCTCCAGAACGTCGGCATCCAGCCCCGGCTCTCGAACTGGCCGCTCTGGCTGGTGGAAGGATTCGCCGAGTATTGCTCGCCGCCCAAGGCCACCCGCAAGGGGTCCGACTGGGCGGGCCTGGGGCAGGTCAACCCGATCCACATGGCGACGATCCGCGACCTCGACGACCCGGCCTCGATCCAGGTCCGCGGCGCCTCCGGCCCCCGGATCGGCCGCGACCGGAAGACCCCGCTCGTCCAATACCTGGTCACCCGCGAGGAGCTGACCCCGACCGACTACGCCCTGTCCTGGGCCTTGACCCATTACCTGGCCTACCAGCGATTCGACGAGTTCGTCGGGTTCCTCAAGCGGATGGGCCAGCTCAAGCCCTTCGAGGAGCGAGCCCCCGAGCAGCACCTCGCCGCCTTCCGCGAGGCCTTCGGCGACGACCTCGCCAAGATGGACGGCCGGGTCGCCAAGTACCTGGCCAAGCTCAAGGTCCCCGACTCGCAAAGCCTGCCGTTCTATGCCGTCATGTTCGAACAGCCGATCAACGCCGGCGCGATCCGCCGGGCGGCGATGGTCAGCCAGTCGCCGTCGATGATCCGCCAGTGGCTCGACAACGTCGCCCGGACCGACGGCGGCCCCGGGTCCTGGCGGTCCCTCCCCTTCCCCTCGCACGCCCGGGCCCTCATGACCGCCCGCCAGTGGATGGAAGGCCAATGAAGGCCAGGGGGAGCGACCCGCCCGGTCGCCAGGGACCCGGGGGAGGATCGGAGGCGACGGGTCGGCCCGTCGAGGACGATCGACCCTTTTTCGCTTCCTTGCCCTTCTCCTGACCGGGCGGTCTTGGCGTCCTGGTGGGTAAAATCCTCGCTACCGGAATGGGCCAGCCGCTGGGCTCGGCGTTTCGCTGGGGATCGTCGCCGGTCCGGGTCGAATGTCCAACCTTGTCGCGGGCGAGTCGCGAGGCACGAGGCCGTGTCCTCCCGGTCGACCCGGGCGAGGGCCCGTCCTTTGAAAACGCCCATCGCGTTCCGCCCGAGCCTGGTCCCCCTGGAGCCTCGCCTGGCGTTGAGCCATCCCCCGTCGGTCGTCGCGCCCGTCGACCCGGCTTACGCGGCGCTTGGGGCTTACCCCGAACCGGGCCGCCAGCAGTTGGCCGCCTACTATGCCGGGAAGGCCCGGCGCGACAAGCCCCCGGTCGTCTTCGTGGGCGACTCGACCGCCTTGCTCTGGGGCGGCAACGGTCCCGCGCCGGGGTCGGCGTCGTGGGCCTCGACGTTCGCCCCGCTGAAGGCCGAGGACTTCGGCATCGCTGGCGACCAGACGAGCAACGTCCTGTATCGGATCGAGCACGGCGACCTGGCCGGGAAGCCCAAGGTGGTCGTCCTTCAGGTGGGGCTCAACGATCTGATGGTCTCCAACAAGACGCCGACGGCGACCGCCGCCGGCGTCGCCGAGGTCGTCCACGAGATCCGCCGGGAGTCGCCCGGGACTCAAGTCCTCGTGGTCGGCATCATGCCCACGGCTCTCCCCTACCTCAACCCCTCGATCGCCCAGGCCGACAAGGAGATCGCCCCGATCGGTCGGCAGCGGAACGTCACGTACCTCGACCCCGGCCGCCAGTTCCTCGCCGCCGACGGATCGCTGGTCCCGGGCGTCCTCGGGGACCCCCTCCACCCCGGCGCCTCCGGCTATCAGCTCATCGCCGCCCAGCTCGCCGGCCCGGTCCGCGCCGCCCTCCGGCATTGAAATGCCGTCGTGGGTCGTGGGTCGTGGGGCCGATCGGCTTTCAACGGTCGCGGGCGAATTGCCGGAAAGTGTGCTAGCCGGCAAGCAATCTCACGATAATTTGGATGTCCGGTAACAACGCCCCACGACCCAGGAATGCGGGATCGGGTCGCCGGATGGTCGCGACCGCCGAGGGAGATCGGCGTCAATCCGGCCGGGCCCGACCCGAGGAGTTCCGCCCCGGGGAGCCGCGGCCGATTTCGGGGCGGGCCGCGAATCCACGGGCCGGGCGAAGGCCCAACCTCGCTGATCGGAGTGAGCCCGGGATGCCGATGAACGGCCAAGGGGCCGTCGGGGGAGCCGTCCTCGCCGCCTGGACCCGGGTCGCCGAGGATGCTCGGGCTTGTTCGGGGGCCGAATCGGTCGACTTTCCTCGAATTTTTGCTTGAGTTCGCCGTCTTTTTCGCTCAAAGTGCTCGATGGTCCGGGGCGACTCGCCTTCGGGATCAGCCTTTGGCGGCGAAGCACCGACCTCCCGGGGTCGAGCGGTCGCGGACGGACTTGGAAGCAGGCCAGCGATCATGGGCAAGAATATCTATGTGGGCAACCTGCCCTACGAAACCACCGGCGATGACCTCGTCGAGTTGTTCCGATCCTTCGGGACGGTCACGAGCGGCCAGGTCATCATGGACAAGTTCAGCGGGCGGAGCCGGGGCTTCGGCTTCGTCGAGATGGCCCGGGACGACGAGGCGCAAACCGCGATCGAGGCCCTGAACGGGACCCCCTACGGGGGCCGACCCCTGACCGTCAACGAAGCCCGTCCCCGGGAAGAACGCGGCGGGGGTGGGGGCGGCCAAGGCGGCGGGAGAGCCGGGGGTTACGGGGGGGGTGGCGGGAGCGGATATGGCGGCGGATATTGAGCCGGCCGGCCCAGGGGATCGGGCATCCCCTTGCTCGGGGTGTCCCCCCGGAATCTCCCGGTCGCCCGGCCCAGATGGCTTGGCGAACGCCGGCCCGTCGTTTATAGTGGGAAATTGCTCGCCCCCCCGGGCCGTCGGCCGGGCGTGGGGACGACTGGCCTCGCCCCAGTCGCGAGGGAATCCGCGGAACATTCAGCCTTTCGGAGATCGAGCCTGTGGTGAAGTTACGGGTCCGTTCCGGCGAGTCGATCCAGGAAGCCGTCCGACGCTTCCGCAAACTCTGCGAGCGCAGCGGACTTCGCAAGGAGATGCGGCGCAAGGCTTACTACGAGAAGCCCAGCGAGCGCCGCCGCCGCGAAGAACTCAAGCGGCTCCGCAAGGCCCGCCAGGCCGCCCGCGTTTGAGCCGACTTCCTCGCCGGTCCCCGAGCCCTGACGGACGCCGGCCACCGGAAATCTCCCGGACTTCCTTCGTTCCCCCTCCCGGCAATCATACGTGAACATCCCTCCGCTGGCTCAACCGCCCGGGATGGCCCCGGCGGATGGGCTCGACTTCCTGGCGGAGGAAGGCGTCGACTTGCTCGGGCGAGCGGCCCACGAACTGGCGGGGGTCGAGGACGGCGGCGAGGTCGACGCCGTGGAAGGCGGGGTCGGCGGCCAGGCGGCCGGTCAGGTCGTTGGTCCCGTCGCCCTGCTTGATCCGGGCGGCGGCGGCCAGCGAGTGGGCCCTGATCCGTTCGTGGAGGTCCTGGCGGTCGCCCCCGAGCCGGACGGCGGCCATCATCAGGTTCTCGGTCGCCATGAACGGCAGCTCGGCCGCGACGTGGCGGGCGACGACCGGCGGGTTCACGACCAGGCCGGGCACGACGTTGAGATAAAGGGTCAGCAGCGCATCGACGGCCAGGAACGCCTGGGGCAGGACCATCCGCCGGACCGCGCTGTCGTCCAGGGTCCGCTCCAGCCACTGGGTCGCGGCGGTCTGCGAGGCGGCGGCGGGCAGGGCCAGGGCGAACCGGGCGATCGAGCACATCCGCTCGGCCCGCATCGGGTTCCGCTTGTAGGCCATCGCCGACGAGCCGACCTGCTCGGCCTCGAACGGCTCCTCGACCTCGCGCTCGTGGGCCAACAGGCGGAGGTCGGACCCGAACCGATGGGCCGATTCCGCCACCCCGGCCAGGGCGGCGACCACCTGCGAGTCGACCTTGCGGGTGTACGTCTGGCCCGAGACCGGGTGCGACCCGGCGAAGCCGAACGCCTCGGCCACCCGGCGGTCGAGGGCTTCCACCTTCGCATGGTCGCCGTCGAACAGGGCGAGGAAGCTCGCCTGCGTCCCCGTCGTCCCCTTCACGCCCAGGAACCGGAGGTCAACGAGCCGGCGCTCGACGTCGCGAAGGTCCAGGATCAGCTCATAGCACCAGAGCGTCGCCCGCTTGCCGACCGTGACGAGCTGAGCCGGCTGGAAGTGGGTGTACCCCAGGCAAGGGAGGTCGCGGTAGGTTTCGGCGAAGGTGGCCAGGGCGTCGATGGCGCCGACGAGGCCATCGCGGACCAAGGTGAGCCCTTCGCGGATCAGGATCAGGTCCGTATTATCGGTGACGTAGCAGCTCGTGGCCCCGAGATGGATGATCTTGCGGGCCTCGGGGGCGACGTCCCCATAAGCATGGACGTGCGCCATCACGTCATGGCGGAGCCGCTTCTCGTGGGCCCGCGCGGCTTCGAAGTCGATGTCGTCGACCTTCGCCGTTAGCTCGGCGACCTGGCCTTCGGAGATGTTCAGGCCCAGCTCGCGCTCCGCCTCGGCCAGCGCGACCCAGAGGCGGCGCCAGGTCGAGAACTTCTTCTGGCCCGACCAGAGTTCGGCCATCGCCCGGGAGGCGTAGCGGGCGACCAAGGGGTTCTCGTAAATCAATTCATCGCTGGTCATGTTAACCTGACACATTACCAAGAAACAAAAATGTAGGGTGAGTCGAGGGGAGCAAGGCCCACCAAGGAACGATATCAATCACTGGTGATCCTCGCTCCATTCAGCCCATCCAACTCTTGCCGGTGACGCTCCCAGATCTGGCTTTCCAGATGGTCCCAATCCGCGCGGGTCATCGTCCGGCGGGTCCGCTCGCGATCGCCTCGCGGAACTTGGCTTCCAACTCCTGCTTGGCCTGTCGCTCCTGGATCTCGCGGATTACCGGATGCTCTAGTTTTTCCATTGTCCAACCCCCTCGATCAGATCCCGCCCAGCACCCGCGCCCGGCCGACCCGCGCGATCGCCAGCATGAACGCGGCGGTCCGCATGCTGACGGCCTTCCGCTGGGCCATCTCGTAGACCTTGGCGAAGCTTTCGACCATCCGCCGTTCTTCCTCGCGCTGGACCTGTTCGAGGGGCCAGCGGAAATGCTGCAAGTTCTGGACCCACTCGAAGTAGCTGACGACGACGCCGCCGGCGTTGGCGAGGATGTCGGGGACGACGGGGATTCCCCGCTCCTCGAAGACGGCGTCGGCCTCGGGCCAGGTGGGGCCGTTGGCGGCCTCGACGATCAGCCCGGCCCGGACGGCGCGGGCCATGCTGGCGTCGAAGACCCCGCCGAGGGCGGCGGGGATCAGGACGTCGACGGGCAGGGTCAGGAGTTGCTCGTTGGTGATCGGGTCGCCGCCGGGGAAGCCCTCGACCACCCGGTGGGCGGCGACGTGCTTATCGAGGTCGGGGATGGCGAGCCCCTCGCGGTTGACCAGGCCGCCGTGGGCGTCGGAGACGGCGATGACCTTGCCGCCTTGCTGGTGGAGGAACCGGGCGGCGAAGCCGCCGACGTTCCCGTAACCCTGGATGGCGAAGGTGGTCCCGGCGATGGTCCGGCCGAGCTTGCCGAGCATCTCGCGGACGATCAGGGCCACGCCGTAGCCGGTGGCGGCCTCGCGGCCGGCCGATCCGTGCAGCTCGACCGGCTTGCCGGTGACGCAGGCCGGGTGGAAGCCGTGGAACTTGGCGTACTCGTTCATGATCCAGGCCATCACCTGGGCGTCGGTGCCGACGTCGGGGGCGGGGATGTCCTTGTGGGGGCCGATGAAGTCGTGGATCTGCTGGACGAACCGCCGGGTCAGCCGCTCCAGCTCGGCCCGGGACAGCTTGGCGGGGTCGCAGTTCATCCCCCCCTTGCCGCCCCCGAACGGGATGTCGACGACGGCCGTCTTCCAGGTCATCAGGCTGGCCAGGGCGCGGGCCTCGTCCTGGTCGACGTGGGGGTGGAAGCGGAGGCCCCCCTTGAACGGGCCCCGGGCGTTGTCGTGCTGGACCCGGTAGCCGATGAAGTTGCCGATCTGGCCGGAATCCATCTCGATGGCGACCTCGACCCGCAGCTCGCGGTCGGGCGTGACCATCAGGGTCCGCATGTTCCCCGTCAGGTCGAGGCGGGCCGCGGCCTTGTCGAAATAGAAGTTCGTCGCTTCGAAGGCTTGCATCGGACGGCCTGTCCCCGGTTAATGGGGCCTCTGCGACGGACCCTCGAAGCGTCCCGACCCGGACCGAACCGCGATCCTACCGGACGACCTCGCCGATCCGCAATGCCGACGCCGCCGGGCAAAGCCCCCTGGGATGGACCGACCCGATGCGACCCTGGGACCTGAGCGAGACCAATTACGCCGCGGTCAAGGAGCGGCCGTTCGACGTGGCCGTCCTCCCCCTGGGCGCGACCGAGCCGCACAACCTCCACCTGCCCTATGGGACCGACACCTATCAGGTCGAGGCGGTCGGCCGGCTCGCCTGCGAGCGGGCCCACCGCGAGGGCGCCCGGGTGGCCCTGTTGCCGGCCCTGCCCTACGGGACCGAGACGAACCAGATGCGGTTCCCGATGGCCATGAACCTCGACCCCTCGACCCTCGGCCGGGTCGTGGCCGACCTGGTCGACTCGCTGGCCCGGCACGGGGTCGGGAAGTGCGTCCTGCTCAACGGCCACGGCGGCAATGACCTGAAGTGGCTGCTCCGCGAGCTGCACCTCAAGACGCCGGTCCGCCTGTTCGCCTGCCACTGGTGGCGGATGGCCGCCGATCGCCACGCCGACCTCTTCGACGACCCCGGCGACCACGCGGGCGAGCTGGAAACCAGCATGATCCTGGCCCACCGGCCCGACCTCGTGGCCCCGGGCACCGCCGACGCCGGCTCGACGGCCCCGACCCGGTTCGAGGCCGTGAACCGGGGGTGGGTCGAGATCACCCGCCCCTGGCACCTCCTGACCACCAACTCCGGCGCCGGCGACCCGGCCCCGGCCACCGCCGCCAAGGGCGAGGCCCTCACCGCCGTCGTCGTCGACCGGCTCGCCGCCTTCCTCGTCGACCTGGCCGCCAGCCCGGTCGATGACACTTTCCCGTTCTGAGGGGGGTTCGGGGGACGAGGGTTCCGACCGCCCAGGCGCCGAGGTCGAAAAGGAGGAGGGAATGGGAGTGACGGGGAAAGCAAGGATGAGAACGATAAAATCCGTGATTTTGTTCGCGGCGACCCTATAATGATCAAGGTGTTCGTGGTCTCCTTTCTATCCCCCCGGTCTTGGCGGCGAAATCTCCTTCCAGACCAAGGGACCTGCCATGAACATCCTTCCGCGATGGCTCCCGGTCCTGGTCCTCGTCGCCGGTTGCGGCCGGGCCGGGCCGGTGCCGGCCGTCCCCGGGCCGGGCCCTTCGGCGCCGGCGGATGGCCCGAGGTCGTACACCCTCAAGGGGGTCGTGCGTCGGGTCGACGTCGAGTCCGGCGAGGTGACGATCGCCCACGAGGAACTGCCCGGGTTCATGAAGGCGATGACCATGCCGTTCCTCCTCAAGGATCGCGCGGCCCTGGACGACGTCCGGCCGGGCGACGAGGTCGAGGGGCCGCTCCGGGTCACGTTCGCGGGGGGCAAGGTCGAGGATTATGAGCTGGCCGACCTGACCGTGACCCGGCCCGCCCTGGCCCAGCCGCCCCCCGCCCTGGGCCCCGACCTGTCCGGCGGCCTGGCCCCGGCCGGGCCCCGGCCGGCGACGCTCCGGGTCGGCGACCCGGTCCCCGACTTCGCCCTGACGACCCAGGACGGGGCGACGCTCCGGCTCGCCGACCTGAAAGGGGAGGTCGTCGCCCTGACGTTCATCTACACCCGTTGCCCGCTGCCCGACTTCTGCCCGGCGATCGACCGCAAGTTCGCCGACCTGGCGCGGCGGCTGTCGGCCGTCTCGGGCCGCGCCGACCACGTCCGGCTGCTGTCGATCAGCTTCGATCCCGACCACGACACGCCCGAAGTCCTCCGCGCCCATGCCCGGCTCCGGGGGGCGAAGCCGCCGCTCTGGAGCTTCGCCGTCGCCTCGGACGAGGAGTTGCGGAAGGTGGCCGGGGGCCTCGGCCTGGAGTATACGCCGATCTCCGGCCAGGTCGCCCACACCCGATCCGCGGCCGTCGTCGGCCCCGACGGCCGGCTCGCCCGCCTGGAGAACGGCCGCGACTGGACGCCCGACGACCTGTATCGGACCATCACCGGGCTGGCCCACCCCCTCCCGAGGTGAACCCGGCCCCCAACCCACGCCCCGGATTCTTCTTGATAAGCTCACGTCTGTCAACCGGCCTGTCGCAGACGTGAGCCGGTCCCGATCCGCTTCATCCTTGCGCTTCCGGGGCGGAATGCGGTGAATATCCCGAGAAATCCGCGACGGGGCGAGAGACTTGTGGGGAAATCGGGGGTTGATATTGTCAATCGCCCGGGTTGTGATACATTAGCGATAGACATGATCGTCAAAGCCGATGTCATGGTTGAAAAAATCGACGCGATCAGGGATTCTCCTCGGGCTTCGCGTCAGGGACCCTCTCGATCCGCGCGTTCCGGCTCGCGGCCACGTCGGCCCGGGCATCCACGGGGGTCGCTCGCCCGCAGGGCCGGCGCAAGACCCCGGCTCCGTTGGCCCCCGTCGCCGGGGGTCGGAAAGGTTCCAGCATGGCAACCACCAAGATCGGCGGGCCGAGCAAGCCCGCCACCACCACCACCGCCGCCAAGACATCCGCCACGTCCAAGGCCAAGGCCACCAAGGCGGCCGACCAGCGGTCGCAGCAGGCCCGCCGGGCTTCGATCCTGCTGAAGCACGTCAGCGACCCGACCCGCCTCCAGGTCATCTTGATCCTGGCCGACGGCGAACAACACGTCGGCGCCCTTTGCTCGCAACTCAGCCAGAGCCAGCCGGCGGTGAGCCACCACCTCGCTTTGCTTCGTCATGGCGGGATCATCGCCCCGCGCCGCCAGGGCAAGAATAATTTCTACAGCCTCACCGACACGGGGACCGACCTGTCCACCGTCGTCAAGGGGCTGATGGCGAACGACTGAGCCCCTTCCCGGCGAATTTCCCGGGACGAGCCGGCCGTCGACGTCACGGGAACCGTCGCCGGCCGTTGTCTTCCGTCGTCCCTTTCGAGCGACGATCCATCGGACCGATCGGCCGGGCTCGCGGCGTGATCGCGGGCAGTTCGGGCCTTCGCCGTGGGCGCGCCGGCCCGATCGTCCACCGGGACGGGAGCGGGGCCAACCAGGAGGCAACGTCATGGACGAGACGTACCCGGCGATCGACAGTTTCCAGTCCAGGCCCCCGGCCTGGGGCGGGCCAATCGCCCAGGTCTTTTCGGCGGTGGCTTGCCTGGCCGTCCTGGCCTGGGCCTCGCTCGCGGTCCACGACGGCGGGGCGACCAAGGCGCATCTCCGGGCGTTGCGCGACGTGGACGTGATCGTCCGCCGCGAGACCGCCCGGGAACTGGCCAACCCGGAGCGGTTCGACGTCCGCCTGACGATCCCCGCGCTGGCCCGGGCCACCGCCGACAGCGACGTCGAGGTCCGGGCCGAGGCGATCCACGCGCTGGGATATCTCGGTGCCGACGCGATCCGCCGGGGCGATCCCACCGCGCGCGACGCGGCGGCCGGGTCGGTCCTCGCCGCCCTGGCCGCCGTCGAGGGCCGGGTCAAGGCCGAGGCGCTGGGGACGGTGTCGCTCCTGATCCGGGCGGCCAAGGCCTCGGGCGGGGCCGGCCCCCGGGCCTCGTGGCCGGCGGACCGCGGGGCGTTGGTCGTCCGGGTCGCCGCGCTCCTGGACGACCCGGCGGCCGAGGTCCGGAACGCGGCCGCCGGCGTCCTGGCCCTGCTCCCCGACGACCTCGACCCGGTCTTCCCCGCGCTCCTGGAAGCCTCGGTCCGCGAGCCGGACATCCGGGGAGGCCCGCGGCGGCGGTGGGCGTCCCTGGCCCTGGACCGCTCCCGGCCCACGACGGCCGCCGTCCCGTCGCTGGTCGGGGCGCTGGGGTCGCCCGAGCCGAGGGTCCGCTCGCAGGCCGCCGCGCTCCTGGGGAAGATCGGCCCCGCCGCCGTCGCCGCGGTCCCTGCCCTGCTCCCCCTCCTGGGAGAGCCGGCCGCCGCCGACCCCCGCGACGACCCGGCCACGGCCGCCGTCTCGGCCCTGGGCCAGGTCGCCCCGGGGACGCCCGAGGCCCGCCGGGTGGTGGAAGCCCTCCAGCGGTCCCGCCCGCTCGACGAGACCCCCCGGGGCCGATCCGTCGCCGAGGCGCTCCGCCGCTTCGGCCCCAACGGCGAGGCCGTCCCGCGCGGGCTCCAGGCCGCCACCAGGCCCGAACTGTCCGACCTACCGCCCGACGACCCGCAACCCCGGAGGTAGGCGACCCCCGCGATCTGTCATCGGCGATGGGCCGGGAAGAAGATCAAATATCGCTGATGGCTGATGGCTGATGGCTGATGGCTGATGGTTAGGATGCATCGGTTTGATTGAACCCATCATTCATCACCCATCATTCGATCCGTGGTCGTGGTGCGGATCGCCGTCAACTGAGCATCATCGTCCCTCGCTTCACCTCGGCCAGGTGCGACTTGATCCGCGACAGGAACGGCGACAGGTCGTCCTTGGCGACCGTCGCCTCGATCAGACACGGCCCCTCGGCGGCCTCGGCGCGGGCCAGGGCGGCCCGGAACTCGCCGGCCGTCCCGGCGCGTTCGGCGGCGAAGCCGAGGGCACGGGCCAGGGCGAGGTAATCCCACGGGCGACGGTCGTAATAGGACCGCGGGCGGTCGAGGGCTTCGAGCATCCCGTACGAGCCGTTGTTGAGCAGCAGGACGATTGGCCGGAGCCCCTGGTCGACCATCGTCGCCAGCTCGGTCCCGGTCATCTGGAACGCGCCGTCGCCGACCAGGGCGAACGGCCGCCGATCCGGGTCGGCCATCCCCACGCCCAGGGCGCCCGGGACACCGAAGCCCATCGACGCATAATAGCCGGGGGCGAGGAACACGTCGGCCCGCAACTCCAGGCCGATGAACCAGCAATCGCCCACGTCGGCCACGAAACTATAGCGCGACTGGTCGAGCCCGAGCAGGCCGGCGAGGATCTCGGCGACCTTCAAGGGGGCCTCCTCCGCCGCCGGGGTCGGGGCCGGTTCGACCTCGTGGACGAACCGGAGGCCGGGGCGGTCGGGGTTGTCGAGCAACCCGGCCAGGGCGTCGACGACCCGGGCCAGCGGCACGCGGTCGTACCGATGGTGGCGGACCCGGAGGGTGTCGGTCTCGGCCGAGATCAGGGTATTCGGGTCGATCCGGTCGGTCCAGAAGCCGGTGTTGGTGTCGAACCGGAGGACCCCCAGGCTGACGACGCAGTCCGAGCCGTCGAGGAGCGCCCGGGCCCTCTGGTCGCCCAGGGCCCCCATGTAGACCCCGGCGAATTGGGGGTGGCTTTCGGGGAACGACGCCTTGCCCAGGACGTCGGTGGCCACCGGCAGGCGGAGCCGCTCGGCCAGCTCGACCACTCGGGCGGTCAGGCCGTGGCGGCGGACCCCCACCCCGACATACAGGGCCGGCCGCTCGGCCCGGGCCAGCATCGCCCCGACCTCGGCGACCGCCTCGCGCAACGCCGCCTCGTGGACCGCCGGGGCCGACGGGTCGACGCCGATCGGGCCGGTCGGCGCGGCGACCTCGGCCGTGACCCGGTCGCGGGGGATCTCCAGGTATCCCGGCCGCTTTCGCCCCACCACGTTCCGCAAGACCCGGTCGATCGTCGCCGGCGCCTCGGCCACGTCGTCGAGGATCGCCGCGTCGACCGTCACCTCGCGGAAGATGTTGATCTGGCTCTCGAAGCTCTTGACGACGTGGTGCAGGTAGACGTCCGGCCGCCGCATCGCCACCTCCGGCCCGCCGCTGACGATCAACAGCGGCGATTGCTCGGCATAAGCGCAGGCGACTGGGTTGAGCAGGTTCAACGCCCCCGCCCCATAAGTGACCAGGGCCACGCCCAGCCCCCGGATGCGGGCATAAGCGTCGGCGGCGAACCCCGCCCCCGGCTCGTGGGCGCAAACGACCGTCGCCATCCCGAACGCCTCCTGCGCGGCATAGACCGGCAAGACGAAGTCGCCGGGGATGCCGAAGGTGTGGTCGACCCCCAGCTCGCGGACGCGGGTCAGCAAGTATTCGGTGAGGTTCATTCGATACAATTCGTCATAAAATGGTCACAAGTCATCGAGTCCGTCTATTTTGGAAGATGCCGGCTTGCCGCCCTCGTCGAATGGGATGCGCCGTCCGATCGATAGGGCCACGGCAACCAGCAGGCCGCCGGTGACCACGGTCACCAATAATCCGCCCAGTTCCGATTCCACCATATCAACTTGATGACAAATCACCAATGCGAGCAAGCCGGCGCCAAATTGCAAGATCGGCAAGAACTGGGTGAAGGCCACGATCAGGCCTCCGACGACCAGTGCACGCCCCGGCGTGGCCCGCGCGGAGCAGACCACAAGTCCTTGTCCGAAGAATAAGGCGATGGCAAGCCAAACGCCGACCCAGCCTTGCCCCCTAGTGATGCCCGAAGCTAGCGAAAGCGGCACAATCAAGTTGAGCGCGAATACCGGACACCACGCGGCTGGCCAGATCCATGAAGCTTTCACCCGGGTCCCTCCCACCGTCCGCCCTTCGCCAGTTCCAGGGCCGTCTTGACGGTAGCAAACCGCCGTGACGTTCGATAGTTCGAGGGGGAAAACTCTCCCGATCGCCCGGACGACCCCGTTGCCGGCCCGGGTTCGAGCCGTCACGATGGGACCTTTCCCGAGGCCCTCGACCGGCCCGGAGCAATCCTTCATGACCCGGCATGCTCGCATGAAACAGGCTTTCCCGCTCGTCGCGGCCTGCTGGCTCGCCCTGGGGACGGCCTCCGCGCAGGATGCATCGAAATCGGCCGGGACGCTCAAGGCGGGCGACCACGGCCCGGCCGTGGAAGTCCTCCAGCGGACGCTCAACGCCCGGATGGAGCCTTCGCCCGGGCTGGACGTCGACGGCGATTTCGGCGACGGGACCCGCGCGGCCTTGATCCGGTTCCAGCGCTCGAAGCGGCTCCCCACCACCGGCGAGGCCGACCCGGCGACCCGCGAGGCCCTCGGGCCGCCCCCGCCGGTCGAGCCGCCGGTGCCGCCGCCGGAGGTCGTCAACGCCCGATCGGCCTCGAAGCAGCCGGCCGATCCGCTCGACGGCCCGCCGTTCACCACCTCCGCCGCCTGGGCCGTCGCCGACGGCAAGACGGGCGCGACCCTCTGGGGCCACGACGAAGGCGGCCACCGCGAGCCGGCCAGCACGACCAAGATCATGACCGCCCTCGTCGTCCTCCGGCTGGCCAGGGCCGACGCCAAGGTCCTCGACGAGGTCGTCACCTTCTCCGAGCGGGCCGACCAGACCCCGGGCTCGACGGCGGGCCTCCACGCCGGCGAGCGGCTTCCCGTCCGCGAGCTGCTCTATGGGCTGCTCCTCCCGTCGGGCAACGACGCGGCCGAGGCGTTCGCCGAGCACTTCGGACCCCGGCTCGCCCCGGAGGCGGGATCGGCGGCGGACGCTCCCGCATGGAGCCGGTTCGTCGCCGAGATGAACCGGGTGGCCGCCGGGCTGGGCCTGGCCGAGACCCATTACGCCAACCCCCACGGCCTGCCCGCCGCCGGCCACCGCTCCAGCGCCCGCGACCTGGCCCGGCTCGCCCACGCCGCCCTCGCCGATCCCACCTTCGCCGCCGTCGTCGCCACCCCCCGCCGGGGCGCCTCGCCGGTCGACGCCCAGGGGCGGGCCCGCAACCTCGCCTGGTCGAACACCAACAAACTCCTCGCCATCGACGGTTACGACGGTGTCAAGACCGGGACCACCGGCGCCGCCGGGGCCTGCCTCGTCGCCAGCGGCCGACGCGGCGACGACCGCCTGATCGTCGTCATCCTCGGCGCCCCCGCCTCCGACGCCCGCTACGCCGACGCCCGCAACTTGTTCCGCTGGGCCTGGAAAAAACGCGGCCACGTCGGCCTTTGAGGGCTCAACAACCTCATACAACCGGTTCCCTCCGGAGGACCCGCCGCCCATTTCCTAAGCGATCTGGCGGACCGCCGCGATCGAGCGCCGAGCAATAACCGTGCATCGTGCCCTATTATTGGGCAGTAGGAGTACCCCTAGATGCCAACACGTCGTTTTGCAAAACCTTATATAGCATTGACTTGCGAATAATTCATCGTTCCTTCCTTCGAGGCTCTTAAATTGCGAAGGACACTCGGTCCAGTCGATCGAGATTCGCGGAGTTCGTGCTGCGCGTCCGTTCTGGACGCAATTTTCCGACAATAACCAGGTCCAGACGAGGGAAGGGCGCCGCCATTTGGCCTGGCCCTCCGCTCTTGCCGCGCGGTCGATCCCTGGGTCGATCGAGTTGTCAAGACGCCCGGCACTCTTCGGGGTGCTCGGTGGCTTCCCGCGAGCGTGCAAGCCTCGATCATCTCGAATGGCCGAGGTCCGATCGCACAATTATATTCGCAATCTTGAATGATCCTCTTTTGGGAGAGCAACCGATGCGAGCACCGGGAAACGAGAGTCAAGGTGGCCCGAAGCGTGGCTTCACGCTGATCGAGCTGCTGGTCGTGATCGCCATCATCGCCGTCCTGATCGCCCTGCTGTTGCCGGCGGTCCAGGCGGCCCGCGAGGCGGCCCGACGGTCGCAATGCGTGAACAACCTGAAGCAGCTTGCCTTGGGCCTGGCCAACTACGAGAGCGCCAACGGCAGCTACCCGCCGGGCGGCACCCGCGACAACGGCGGTCCCAACGTCGGCGGCTACTACATCGTCAACAGCATGTTCCTCCGGATGCTCCCCCAGTTGGAGCAGCAGACGATGTTCAATGCCTTCAACCAATCGCTGATGGCGGGCGTCGCCGAGCAGACGACCGTCACCGGAGCCGGCTTGAACGTCCTCTGGTGCCCCAGCGATGGCGCGATCGTCGGCTACAAGACGCTCTACCCGGCCGGCGGCAACCCCAACGGGCAGGGCTCGTACGACGGGGCCCCCTGGCCGACCACGTACAGCAGCTACGGCGGCAACCTGGGCACTTATGACCGCGTCCCGCTCCGGAAGGACCCGAATTACGTCCAGCAACTCTCGCAGATGAACGGGATCTTTTATTATATCGGGTATCCGACCCTCGTCCCCACCGTGACGCCCAATCCCACCTACAACCCGGGCAGCATCGGCCCGGTCACGCTCGCGATGATCACCGACGGCACCAGCAACACCATGGCCTGGGGCGAGCATGCGCAGGGCATCCTTTCCAAGACGCCCGACCTAGACAAAACGGTCGACTTCGTCGACTCGCACTGGTGGACCTCGGCCACCTACGGCGACACCTCGTTCACGACCCTTTACCCCCAGAACTGCTTGCGCAAGTGTGGCAATGGCGACACGACCAGTGGCGGGAACTATGGCGCGGTCGAGGACAACTACAGCGAGTCGGCCAGCAGCTTCCACCCGGGCGGCTGCAACTATGCCTTCTGCGACGGCTCGGTCCGGTTCATCAAGGACACGATCAATTCGTGGCCGATCAACCCGACCGACTGCAAGGTCGTCGGCCTCGGCTTCGGCACCGCCGGCACCGGCCTGTTCTCCCTCGACTCGGTCAAGCCCGGCGTCTTCCAGGCCCTCTCGACCCGCAACGGCGGCGAGGTCATCAGCGCCGATTCGTATTGAGCGATGATCGGGGAGGAGGACCGCCCGACCGGCCTCCTCCCCGCCGCGGGCCCATCGAGGATTCACGATGAGACGCATGATGGTGAGCCTCGGCCTCCTGGCCGGCCTGATCCTCGCCCCGGGCTGCGACGCCAAGAAGCCCGACTCCTCCACCCCGGGGGGCGCCAATTCTTCCCCGGCGGGCAAGTTCGAATCGCCCCGCGCCAAGACCGATCGTTGAACGGAAGCGGTCCCTGGATGGGTCGCACGGTCCCCACCCGTCGGGCGAGCCCCACCGGACCCGAGACCGCCGGGATTGAGCGAAGCCGCCCCGGCCCGATCGCGGTCCGACACACCGGCCCGCGATTGGGCGTTCATGGCCTCCGGCAACAGTCCCATTTTGCAAAATATTGACCACTGATAATCGATAAACCTAGAATGACGGCGGGGGGACGTCAACGCGATGGGCTTGGAACGGGATTGCATGAGCGACCGGATTCGTCGGGTCCTGTCCGACCGGATCGTCGGCGGGCAGCTCGCGCCGGGGGAGCGTCTGGTGGAGATGCGGATCGCCCAGGAGTTCCGGACCAGCCAGGCGCCGGTCCGCGAGGCCCTCCGCGAGCTGGAGGCGCTCCGGCTGGTCGAGTCGGAGCCGTACCGGGGGACGCGGGTCCGCGCGGTGAGCCGGCGGGAGATGGCCGAGGCTTACGCCGTCCGGGCCATCCTGGAGCAGGCGGCGGCCGAGGCCGCGGCGCCGGCCCTGAAGGGGTCGGTCGGGCCGCTCCGGCTCATCCTGGACGACCTGCGGGCCGCCGCGATGGTCGACGACCGGGAAGGCTATGCCCGGCACGACCTCGACTTCCACCGGGGGATCGTCGAGGCCGCCGGCAACCGGATCTTGCTCCAGGCCTGGGAGGCGCTCGGGTTCGAGACCCGAATCCGGATCATGCTCGCGAGGAACGACCCGGACCTCGCGCGGGTCGTCGCCGACCACGACCCGATCCTCGCCGCCCTGGAGGCCGGCGACGGCCCGACCGCCGGGCGGCTCCTCCGCGACCATGCCGAGTCGTTCATCAAGCTCATCCCGGGCTGAGCCCGGGCGTCTCGACCCACCCTTTTCCGCGACGCGAGCACCCGACATGGATCTGCGATTGAACGGCAAGCGGGCCCTGGTGAGCGGGTCGACGGCCGGGATCGGCCTGGCGATCGCCTCGGCGCTGGCCCGCGAAGGGGCCTCGGTCCTGGTCAACGGCCGGACCCAAGGGCGGGTCGACGAGGCCCTGGCGGCGATCCGCCGCGACGTCCCGGGGGCGGACCTGGTCGGGTTCGCCGCCGACCTCGCCCGGGCCGACGGGGCCGAAGCCCTCGCCAGGGCCCACCCCGAGGTCGACATCCTCGTCAACAACCTGGGGATCTTCGAGCCGAAGCCGTTCGCCGAGATCACCGACTCCGAATGGGTCCGGTTCTTCGAGGCCAACGTCCTCAGCGGCGTCCGCCTGAGCCGAATTTACCTGCCGGGGATGCTGGCGAAAAACTGGGGGCGGGTCGTGTTCATCTCCAGCGAGTCGGGCCTGAACATCCCGGCCGAGATGATCCATTACGGGATGACCAAGACCGCCCAGCTTGCCGTGTCCCGAGGGCTGGCCGAGACCACGGCCGGCACCGGCGTCACCGTCAACGCGGTCCTGCCCGGCCCGACCCGCTCCGAGGGGGTCGAAGGCTTCCTCCGGGACATGGCCCGGGCCCAGTCCCAGACGCCCGAGGAGGTCGAGGCCGGGTTCTTCCGCGACGTCCGGCCGTCGTCGCTCCTGAAGCGATTCGCGACGGTCGAGGAGGTCGCGGCGATGGTCACTTATATTTGCAGCCCGCTCGCCTCCGCCACCAACGGCGCGGCGTTGCGGGTCGACGGCGGCGTGGTCCGGTCGATCGCCTGAGCGGCCCGGGGGGCGGTCGATCATGGAGGACAATCCAGCCCTCGGGGCCGAAGCCCCTCGCTTCGACCACCCGGTCAGGGTCGTCGAGGGGGACATCGACGCCAACGGCCACGCCAACAACGTGGCGTATCTCCGATGGGTCCAGGACGCGGCCGTCGCCCACTGGTTCGCGGCGGTCGCGCCGGACCTGGCCGCGGCGATCACCTGGGCGGTCGTCCGGCACGAGATCGATTACCGGCGCCCGGCGCTGCTCGGCGATGCCCTGGTCGCCCGGACCTGGGTGGGCGCGATGACCGCCGCGACTTGCGAGCGATTTTGCAGGGTGATCCGCCCCCGCGATGGCCAAATCCTGGCCCAATCGCGGACGACCTGGTGCGTCTTCGATCCCGCCACCGGCCGCCCTAGGCGGATCGACCCGAGGCTCCGGGCCGCCTTCGGGGCCGCCGGGCCGAAGCCGTAGACAACCGAGCAATCGTCCCGTAAAGTGGCCCTCGCGAAGTCCTATTCTCTTCGGGGCGGTCGCTCGCCCACGCGGGATGTCGGAGGGGGTCGCGATGGCGAAGCGATGGGGTCCGGGGCCGGTCTTCGTGTATGAATCGCTCGTGGCCGCCCGCCGTTGGCAAATTTACGCCAGCCGGGCCGGCTTCGTCCTGGTCTTGCTGGCCGGGATCGTGACCGTCTGGGCGTCCCAGACCGCGACCAGTACCATGAGCCGGTCCAACCAACTGGCCAAATTGGGGGAAGGGTTCTTTTACGCCCTGACGGGGCTCCAGCTTTCCTTGATCTTGCTGGCGGCGCCGGCGGCGGCGGCGGGGTCGGTCTGCGTCGACCGCGAGCGGGGTACGCTCCTCCACATGATGGTGACCGACCTGACGGACGGGGAGATCGTCCTGGGGAAGCTGGGCTCGCGGCTGGCGCCGGTGTTCGGCCTGGTCGCGTGCGGCCTGCCGGTGGCGGCCCTGGCCGGCCTCCTGGGCGGGGTCGACTTCGGGGCCCTGGCCGGTTCGTTCGCGGTGACGCTGGCCCTGGCGGTCCTGGGGTGCTCGCTGGCCCTGACGCTTTCGGTCCGGGTCCGGAAGATGCACGAGGTCTTGATGGCCGTGTACGCGGCCGAAGGGATCTGGCTCCTGGCCCTGCCGATCTGGCAGGTGACGGCCCGAAATAACACCAATATCATTGGTCCCCCCGATTGGTTCGCCCACCTCAACCCGATCGTGCTCGCCTTCGCCCCTTACGTCTGGCCCCAAACCACGGGTTGGGACACGGTCGCGATCTTCGTGGTCGCGTCCCTGGCGGCCTCGGCGCTGTTGCTGGTCGCGTCGATCTTCAGCTTGCGGCGGGAGGCGATCGAGGGGCCCGCCCGGCCGGAAAAGGGCCGGCGCCGGCTCCGGCTGGAGATCCACTTTCCGTCGATGGGGGGACCGTCGCTCGACGGCAACCCGGTCCTCTGGCGCGAGTGGCACCGGAACCGGCCGTCGAAGCTGGCCCGGCGGCTCTGGGGGGGCATCCTCCTGGTGACGTGGGGCCTGGTCTTCTGGGGCGTCTGGTGGGCCATCACCGAAGGGGCGGCGACCCAAGGGTCGCCGATGGCGTTCGGGATGGTCCTTCAAGTCCTCTTCGGCCTCCTGCTCGTGGCCGCCACCGCGCCGACGGCCCTGGCCGAGGAACGGATGCGAGGGAGCCTGGATATCTTGCTGTCGACGCCGATGACGACCCGGTCGATCGTCCTGGCCAAGTGGTGGGGAGCTTACCGGAAGGTCCTGGTCCTGGCGCTCCTCCCCTTGTTCGCGGGGGCCTTCCTGGCGGCGACGATGCCCTCGCTGCCGCTCTACGCCGGTTCCATGACCCGGTTCGCCACCCCGGCGATCCCGCTGGGGACCGGCGACCGGGTCGCGGCGGCGGCCTGCTCGCTGGGCGACTTCCTGGCCTCGGGCGCGGCGATCGTCAGCGTCGGCCTGGCCCTGGCCACCTGGGTCCCCCGGCTGGGCCGCGCCGTCGCGGCGAGCGTGATCGTCCACTTCCTCGTGTCGATCGGCTGGATCTTCGTGACCCAGTTGGCCTTCTCGCTCATGGGCCGGAATGTCGGCAATTCCTGGAACAACCAGAACCGCTGGTTGAAGGAAGGGTTTTCGGCGCTCAGCCCGCTCTACGGCGCGATCGCCCCGATCGAGCACCTGTACGGCCTGGCCTTCCAGCCCCGATGGCCGTTGTGGACGGCCCTGGCGGTCGCGATTTGGGCCAAGGCGACGTTCGCCGCCGGGCTCCTCTGGCTCACCATCCGCCAGTTCGACCGCTGCCTCGGCCGGGTCCCCGAAGTCCGACCGTCCCGCCACGCCGCGGCCCAGGCCCGGATCGAGAAGGCCGAGGCCGAGGCCGAGGTCGCGGCGGCTTACCTCGATTGAGCGCGATCGATCAGGCCAGGAGCTTGGTGACGACCTCGCCGCTGACGTCGGTCAGGCGGAAGTCCCGGCCCTGGAACCGGTGGGTCAGCCGGGTGTGGTCGAAGCCGAGGAGGTGCAAGATGGTGGCGTGGAGGTCGTGGACGTGAACCTTGTCCTCGGCGGCGTTGAAGCCGAGGTCGTCGGTCTTACCCAGGGTGATCCCGGGCTTGATCCCGCCCCCCGCGAGCCACATGGTGAAGGCGTTGGGGTGGTGGTCGCGGCCGTCGTTGCCCCCCTGGACCATCGGGGTCCGGCCGAATTCGCCGCCCCAGATGACCAGGGTGTCGTCGAGGAGCCCCCGCCGCTTGAGGTCCTTGACCAGCGCGGCGCTGGCCTTGTCGGTCCGGGCGCACTGGTCCTTGAGGCCGCTGGTCAGGCCGCCGTGGTGGTCCCAGGCCTCGTGGAAGACCTGGACGAACCGGGTCCCGCGCTCGACCAGGCGGCGGGCCAGGAGGCAGGCGTTGGCATAGGACGACTTGCCCGGCTCGGCGCCGTACATGGCCAGGGTCTCGGCCGACTCGCCGGCCAGGTTCATCAGGTCGGGCGCGGCGGACTGCATCCGATAAGCTAGTTCGAAGGCGTTGATCCGGGTGGCGATCTCGGGGTCGCCCACGGCGCCGAGGTGCTGGCGGTTCAGGGCCTGGACGGCGTCGATCGAGGCCCGCTGGATCTCGCGGTCGACCCCGGGGGGGTTGGACAGGTAGAGGACGGGGTCCCCCTGGCCACGGAACGGGACCCCTTGATGGACGGTGGGCAGGAAGCCGCACCCGTAGTTCGCCGCGCCGCCGCTGGTCCCCTTCGACCCGGTGCTGAAGACGACGAAGCCGGGCAGGTCGCGACCCTCCGAGCCCAGCCCATAGGTCGCCCACGACCCCATGCTCGGCCGGCCGAACTGCTGCGACCCGGTGTTCATGAAGATCTGGGCCGGGGCGTGATTGAACGCATCGGTGACCATCGACTTGACGATCGCCACGTCGTCCACGACCTCGCCCAGGTGCGGCAGGAGCTCCGACAGCTCGGCGCCCGACTGGCCGTGCCTGGCGAACTTGAACTTGGGGGCGAGCAACGTCGAGCTGGGGTTGATGAACGCCGCCCGGTACCCCTTGAGCAGCTCGGCCGGCGGCAGGGTGCCGTCGAACTTGCGGAGCGCCGGCTTGTCGTCGAACAGGTCGAGGTGGCTGGGGGCCCCGGCCTGGAACAAGAAGATGACCCGCTTGGCCTTGGGGGCGAAGTGGGGGGCCTTCGGGGTCAAGGGGTCGGCCAGGTCGGGCGAGGGCAAGGGCGACGCGGCCCGGCTCGTCTCGGCCCCCAGGAGCGAGGCCAAGGCCGCCGTGCCGAGGCCGACGCCGCACTCCTGGAAGAACCAGCGGCGGGTCAGGTGCGCCCGGGCTTCGGTCTCGGGGGATCGGTCCACGGGGCGTTCTCCGGTCAACGAGTTGGATATTGGGGAATATGAACATGTAGGGTTGGTCGAGTGACGCGAGGCCCACCATCGAGCGATAGCAAACCCGGGTGGGCCTCGTCGCACTCGACCCACCCTACCTATTCTATACATCAAAATTGACGATCATTCTTTCGTGATCGTCTCGTCGAGGTTCAGGAGGACGCGGGCGACGATGGTGTACGCGGCCCAGCGGGTCGGGCTGGCCCCGGGGGGGAGGTCGGTCGGCGGCTTGTCGCGCGAGCCGGTGACCATCTCCCAGGGGCTGGCGAAGCCGTCGGCGAACTTGCGGCCCTGGTCTTCGAGGAGCTTCAACAACAGGACGCGCTCGGCCTCGGTCGGCCCTCGGCCGACGCAGCGGCGGAAGGCGTAGGCCACCCGGTCGGCGTCGGTTGGGCCGCCTTCGGCGAGGGCGAGCCGGGCCAGGGCCCGCGCGGCCTCGACGGCGATGGTCTCGTTGAGGGTCATCAGGGCCTGGAGCGGCGTGTTCGACCGATTCCGGCGGACGCACGAGGTGTTCCCCTCGGGCACGTCGAAAGTCGAGAGCATGGGGTACGGGGTCGACCGCCGCCGCCAGGTGTAGACCCCCCGGCGGTAGCGGTCGGGGCCGGTCGCCTCGATCCAGGGGAACGGGGCGTAGCTGGCCGGGGGCAGGAACAGGAACGCCGGGGCCGGCGGCATGGCGCTCGGGCCGCCGAGCTTGGGGTTGAGCAGGCCGCTGGCGGCGAGCTGGATGTCGCGGACGACCTCGCCCTCGACCCGGAGCCGGGCCCCCCGGGCCAGGAGCCGGTTGTACGGGTCCCTGGCGAGCAGGTCGGGCGAGACCCGGCTCGACTGGCGGTAGGTGGCCGAGGTGACGACCAGGCGGTGGAGGTCCTTGATCCCCCAATTCCGGGCCATGAACTCGGTGGCCAGCCAGTCGAGCAACTCGGGGTGGCTGGGGGCCTCGGCCTGGGTCCCGAGGTCTTCCGACGTCGCGACCAGGCCGGTCCCGAAGTACGCCTGCCAGGCCCGGTTGACGAACGCCCGGGCGGTCGTCGGCGACCTCGGGTCGACCAGCCACCTGGCGAACGTCAGGCGGGCCGGCGACGCCCCGGCGGGCAACGGGTGGAGGAAGGCGGGGACGCCGGGCTCGACCGGCTTGCCGGGCCGGAGGAAGTCGCCCCGCTTGAGCATCGCGGTCGCCCGGGGCTGGTCGCGGGCTTCCAGGACCAGCGTGGTCGCCCCGGCGGGGTGGTCCTTCCAGGCGGCCTCGATCGCCCCGTTCTCCGCCTTCCACTCCGGGACCAGCGTCCGCCAGTGGGAAAAGATCGTCGCGACTTGCTCGGGGGTCCGGCGGTCCCGGGGGACGGCCAGCGCCTGGCGGACCCGGGGGGGCAGGACCGGCCCGGCGGCGGCCTCGGGGTCGTCGGTGACGGACAGGCGGAACCGGCCAATGTTGTTGGTCTGGAGGTCGTCGGAGTTCCAGCCGCCGTGGTTCTGGGCCAGGGCGAAGGTCAGTTCGACCCCGCCGGCCGACTCGACCGGCTGTTCGGGCGTGAACACGATCTCACGCGGGACGTTGCGCCGGCCGGCGCCGGCGTCGGACCCCCAGGCGGTCTCGTCCTTGCCGTCGACGGCGAAGGCGGCCGGGCCGACGACCCGCTTCTTGCCCGATTTGTCCTCATAATACGACTCGAGCGGGGTCTCGGCCTGCTCGAAGTCGGCGGCGGCCCGGGCGAGCTTGACGGCCTTGTGGTCCTTGCCGGCGTCGACCTTGAACTCGGTGAGGGCGCAGGTCCCCCAGAGCGACCGGCCCGGGCCGTGGGCCGGGAGGTTGGCGTCGTTCATCAGTTCGAGGCGGAAGGCGGTGACCCTGGGCAGGTCGACCTTCACCGTGACCTTGGCCGTGTGCTTGGTCGGGGAATAACCGGCGGCGCGGAACGACCCGTCGGGCATCGGGAGGTATTTCTGGCCGCCGGTGGAGATGTCCTCGAACGGGGCCTGGACGACGGTCCACTTCGGCGTCGGGGCCTTGGCCCGGTCGTCTTCCCAGCGGTCCATCCGCTCGCGCCAATCGGCGGCGGACGCCTGGATCTGGGCTTCGGCCTCGGCGACCCGGCGGCGGACGGCGGCGACCCGCATCTGCTCGTCGGGGGTGTAGACCAGGCGGGACGGCTCGTCGTCGTTGTTCAAGAAGGCGAAGAGGCGATAATATTCCTCGTGCGAGATCGGGTCGAACTTGTGGGTGTGGCACTGGGCGCACTGGACGGTCAGGCCCAGGACACCCTTGCCGATCGCCTCGACCCGGTCGAACATCGCCTCCATCCGGAATTGCTCGGGGTCGACGCCCCCTTCCTCGTTGACGATCGAGTTCCGCAAGAACCCGGTGGCGACCGCCTGGTCCTGCCCGGCGCCGGGCAGAAGGTCGCCGGCGACCTGCTCGATGACGAACCGGTCGTAGGGGAGGTCGCGGTTGAAGGCGGCGATGACCCAGTCCCGGTAGAACCAGACGTGGCGGGTCTTGTCCTTCTCGAACCCGTCGGTGTCGGCGTAGCGGGCGGCGTCGAGCCAGTGCCGGCCCCAGCGCTCGCCGTAGTGGGGGCTGGCCAGGAGCCGTTCCACCGCCCGCTCGTAGGCGTCGGGCCGGGCGTCGAGCACGAAGGCGTCGACCTCGGCGATGGTGGGCGGGAGGCCGACGAGGTCGAGGCTCAGGCGACGGATCAGGGTCGCGCGGTCGGCCTCGGGCGAGGGGGCCAGCCCTTCGCGCTCCAGGCGGTCGAGGACGAAGCGGTCGACCGGGTTCCGGGCCCAGGCCGGGTCGCGGTTGGTCGGTACCGGCGGGCGTTTGGGGGCGAGGAACGCCCAGTGGTCGGACCCGGCCTTGCCTTCGTCGGGCCAGGTCGCCCCGGCGTCGACCCAGGCGCGGAGGGTCGCCACCTGGTCGGTGGTGAGCCGTGGCCCCTTGGGCGGCATGGCCTTCTCGGGCCCCGAGCCGGCGACCCGGCGGATCAGGGCGCTTTGATCGGAATGGCCGGGGACGATCGCCGGGCCTTCGGAACCGCCCCGGATGGCCCGCGCCCGGTCGTCGAGGCGGAAGTCCGCCGTCTGCTTCTTCGCCCCGTGGCAGCCGAAGCAATTCGCTTCCAGGATCGGCCGGACGTCGCGGGCGAAGTCGACCTCGGCGGCCGGGCCCGCCCCGGCCCAGGCCAGGACGACGAGCAGGCCCAAGGGAACGGCCCGCGGGCCAGGGGGCGAGACGGGTGGGCGCATCGCGGCCTCTTCCTTCGGGGGTCGGGCGGGGTAGGCGGTCCGGGAGCTATCTTCGGCGGGTCGATTCGATTTGAATGCTAATGGATCGCCCGAGGGCCCGTCAACGGTTGTCTTGACGAACGCTCGGGGCCGGTCAAGCTCTCGATCGGGCCGATTGCCGCGGCGGAATAATAGGTTCGTTCCGTCACCAGGGCGTGTCGGGCGATCGAAAAATGGGTTCGTTCCGTCGCGATGGCGCGGCGGGCGATCGAAAAATGGGTTCGTTCCGTCGCCAGGCCCGTCGACCTCGATCTCACTTCCCCGTTGGCTCGCCGAGGCCGTCCCGCCGATCGGGCCCCTCGCCGGATATTATCGCTTTGTTGGGGGTGAGATTATCCGCCTATTTCCGGGAAAGGCGCGCCGACGAGCGATTCCCGTGCATCGCCGGAGCGTCGCCAGCCACCAGCACCGCGCCATCGACTCGCTCATGAACCTTCACGGATGAAACTCTTCTCCTCTTGGTCTTGGCCCCGGCGATAACCCCGCCGTGGCGGGCCGTTCCACGACCGCGCCGGCTTGTCCGTCGGCTTCCGGGCCGACCAGGGCCCGGCCCAGGGCCACCCCCAGCGTCACCGCCGCCAGGCCGAGGGCCACCGAGCCCACGGCGTTGGCCGCCGCCAGGGGCCGGTCGCCGCGCTCCCAGAGGGTGAACGACTCGAAGGCGAACGCCGAGAACGTCGTGTAGCCCCCGAGGAAGCCGGTCACCACCCCCAGCCGGGCCAGGGGGTCGGGCCAGCGCCGGGCCAGGACGACCGCGAGGACCCCGATGGCGAATGAGCCCGAAGCGTTGATCGCCACCGTCCCCCAGGGGAACCGGGGGCTCGCCCATCGGGCGATCGCCATCCCCAGCCAGTGCCGGGCGTTGACGCCCGCGGCCCCGCCGATCGACAGGACCGCCACCTGCCGCCAGTCGTCCAAAGGTTGCCCTCCGATCGCTCGGTGGAATGGGTGATGCCTGATGATTCCTGGTTGAATTCAGGACAACTGGGCGATCGGCGAGGCGCCGTCGACGATGGGGACGGTCCCGCCCCCGAGGGCCGGGCGGTGGGCGGCGGGGTCGAGTCCGAGGGCCTGGGCCATCGTCGCGACCAGCTCGGGGAGGACGACGGGGCGGTCGACCGGCCCGGCGCCCTGGCGGTCGGTCGCCCCGATGACCCGCCCCTCGGCGGTCCCGCCGCCGGCGAGCAAGGCCGACCAGGCGCCCGGCCAGTGGTCGCGACCGCCGGACTCGTTGATCCGGGGCGTCCGGCCGAACTCGCCGGTGGCGACGAGTAGGGTCGAGGCCAGGAGCCCGCGCCCCTTGAGGTCGTCGACCAGCGCCGAGAAGCCGCGGTCGAAGGCGGGCAGCAGGTCGCGGGCGAGGTCGGCGAAGGTCGCGAACGGCGGCCGGCCGTGGGCGTCCCAGCTCGGCCCTCCGAAGACGGTCTCGGCCATGTTGATGACGACCATCCGGGCGCCGGCCTCGACCAGCCGCCGGGCCAGGAGGCAGTTCCGGCCGAACGCCGACGGGCCGTAGGCGGCGACCGTCGCCGGGGCCTCGCCGCCGAGGTCGAACGTCCGGGCCGAGGCCCGGGGGCCGGTCGTCGGGAGGTCGGCCGCGTCGAGCGACCGGCGGGCGCGGTCGAAGGCGGCGCGGGGGTCGAAGCCGGCCGCGCCGGGGTCGGAGCCGAGGGCGAACGGGTCGAACCGCGACCCGAGCGGGCCGGCCGACTGGCCCCTGGAGATCGACACGCCGGTGTGGCCGATCGGCCCGGGCAGCATCACGAACGGCGGGAGGCCGCCCGACGACCCCAGGGCGCGCGCGGCCACCGATCCGAGGTGCGGGTGCTCGCGATCGTCGCGGAACAGCCGGCCGGTCGCGAGGAGTTGCAGGCCCGTCTCGTGGATCGGCGCCGCGTCGTGGCCCAACGACCGGATCAAGGCCAGGCCGGCCATCCGGCGGGCGACCTCGGGCAGGTGCTCGGACACCCGGACGCCCGGGACCGCCGTCGGGATCGACCGGGACGGCCCGCGGACGTCCGCAGGGGCGTCGGGCTTGGGGTCGAACGTGTCGATCCCCCCCGGTCCGCCGACCATCGTCACCAGGATCACCGCCCCGCCCGCGGGCGAAGGCGTCGCCCCCGAGGCCAGGTCGCCCAGGCCCAACCCGAGTGTCCCCAGCCCGCCCGCCTTGAGGACGTCGCGCCGCGTCGGGTCGACGCCGATCGCCCGGCGCCCCAGATCGCCCATCCTATTCATCGCCCGGCCCTCCCCTCGCTCGTCGGGACCAACAGTCCGCCCGCCCGGCCCGCCACCGGGCCGGGTTCCAGGGTACACCCCGGCCCGGCGTCGCCATAGCCGGTAGGGGCGAGTTTGCCGACGGTTCGGGTCGCGCGGATGATGGAAACGATACGCAGGGCGGGCGATCCCGATAATTTGGGCTAATTGCTTGGCGGCGGAGCGACCGATGAAGGACGGTTAGAGGGATCTGGGAGCGAGCAAGGCCTTGCCAAGGATTGGCGGCGGCCGGGATTCGACCAGGGAGGGTCGTCATGGTGAAGGGACTCTGGATCGGGCCCTGGGCGGCCTCGATCGCCGGGATGGTGATGGCCCTGGGGTGCGAGCCGGCGCGGGGGCAGGGGCCGACGATCGACACGCCCTCCTTGAACTCGCCGGGGTCGGGACTCTCGCCGTTCGGCCGGGCCCCCGGGAGCGGCGGCGCGGGGCCGTCGGGCGGCCCCGACTCGCTTTTGGGCGGCCGGGCCGGGCCGACCACCCCCAAGGGGGTCCCGACCTCGATCTCGACCCCGGGGATGACGATGGGGGGCCTGTTCGCCCAGCAAGGGGTGGCCCGGACCCCCGACGTCCCCGCCGCGGCGATCCCCGCCGCCGGCCCGCTGTCGATCCCGCCCAACACCGAGGACCCCGGACCCGCCGACGGGCTGACCCTCGACCAGGCCATCGACCGGGTGGTCCGCGACAACCTCGACCTCCGGTCCAAGTCCTTCGAGATCCCCCAGGCCAAGGCCGACGTCCTCACCGCCAGCCTCCGGGCCAACCCCGTCTTCTATGCCGACGCCCAGCTCGTCCCCTACGGGGCGTTCACCCGGTCGAAGCCCGGCGGCCAGACCCAGTATGACGTCAACATCTCTTATCCCCTCGACCTGTCCCGGAAGCGGCAGGCGCGGACCACATCGGCCGTCCGGGCGGCTCAGGTGACCGAGGCCCAGTATCAGGACGCCGTCCGCCAGACCATCGACAACCTGTATTCCGGCTACGTCGACGTCCTCCAGGCCCGCCGGACCATCTCCTTCGCCAAGGCCAGCCGCGAAGGGCTCACCGAGGCCCTCGACGCCACCGAGGACCTCGCCCGCCGGGGCGAGAAGAAGCAGGCCGACGTCCAGCGGATTCGAATCCAGCTCCGGCTGGCCGACCAGCAGTTGCTCGAGAGCAACGAGGCCTATCGGAAGGCCAAGCTCGCCCTCGGCCAGTTGCTCAACATCCCGCCCGACCGGGCCGACGCGATCGAGCTCCGGGGCACGATCAAGGACCCGACGGGCGTCGTCCCCCCGGCGCTGCCGGACCTCCTCCAGCTCGCCTTGCGGGTCCGCCCCGACGTGGTCGCCTATCGACTGGGGCTCCAGCGCGCCAAGTCGGACGTGAAGCTCCAGTATGCCAACCGATTCCAGGACGTTTACGTCCTCTATCAACCCTACACGCTCCAGGACAACACGCCGTTCGGGCTCAAGAGCCCGGCCTCGTGGGCCCTGGGCGTGACCGTCCCGTTGCCGATCTACAACCGGAACCAGGGGAACATCCAGCGGGCCAAGCTCAACGTGAATCAGACCGCCGTCGAGCTGTCGGCGATCGAGCGGCAGGCGATCCTCGACGTCCAGGTCGCCGAGCGGGAATACGTCACCGCCAAGGCCAGCGTCGAGCGGATCGAGCGCGACATCCTGCCCGACTCGCTGGCCCTGCTCAACGAGGCCAAGCAGCTTTTCCCCGGCGAGATGCCCGCCCTCGAATACCTGGCCGCCCTCCGGGAGTACAACGACAACGCGCGGACGTACCTCGACAGCCAGGTCCGGCTCCGCCGCGCGGCGCTCAACATCAACACCGTGGTGGGCCAGCGGATCATCCCCTGAGCCGACGGCCTTTGAGGTGACGGGCTCCGGCTCACCACGGCCGGATCGGGCCGTCGCGGACGACGACGCCGTTCTTCATGACGAAGGTGACCCGCTCCAGCTCGGCGATGTCGGCCAGGGGGTCGCCCGCGACGGCGACGAGGTCGGCGTACTTGCCCGGCTCGATCGCGCCGAGGTCGGCCTCGGCCTGGAGCAACTCGGCGGCGACGACGGTGGCCGAGCGGATCGCCTGCATCGGCGTCATCCCATATCTGACCATGTACGAGAATTCCTTGGCCTGGTTCTCGGTCCAAGGGTAGCCCCCGGCGTCGGTCCCGTAGGCGATCTTGACCCCCTTCTTGACCGCCAGGCCGAACGCCTTGGCTTCGAGGTCGCGCATCTCCTGCCAGAGCTTGCCCCGGCCGTCGGCCACCCAGACGCCGACGTAGATCGTCGGGCACCAGAACTTCCCCTCGCGGACCATCCGGTCGATCAGGGCTTCGTCGAGGCCGTCGCCATGCTCGATGGTGTCGGCCCCGGCGTCGAGCGCGGCGGTGATCCCTTCCTTGCCCATCGCGTGCGCCGCGACCCGGCGGTCGAGGCGGTGGGCCTCGGTGACCATCGCGTTCATCTCGTCGACCGTGAAGTTGACCTTCGAGTGCAGCGCCCCGTCCTTCATGAAGTACTTGCGATCGGCATAGAACTTGATCCAGTCGGCGCCGAATTTGACCTGCTCACGGACGGCCTTGCGGATGGCGTCGGGTCCGTCGATGACCTGGACCCCTTCGGGCATCTTCAGCTCCCACGAGTAGCCGAGGACCGGGTACATCCCCGTGGCCGAGAACGCCCGGGTGGCGCAGAACATCCGGGGGCCGGGGATGATCCCCCGCTCGATGGCCCGCTTGACGTCGACGTCGGCGTACATCGCCCCTTCGGTTTCCAGGTCGCGGATCGCGGTGAACCCATTCATGACCGCCGTCCGGGCCGCCACCGTCGCCCGGATCGCCCGATAAGGCGTCGACTCCTTGAGGATCTGCTCGTCATACTCCGCCTGGGTGATGTCCCCCTGGAGCAGCACATGCGTATGGGCGTCGATCAGGCCGGGGAGGACGGTCGCCTTCGACAGGTCGATGACCTTCGACCCGGCCGGGGCCCCGCGGGCGACCTCGTCGTAAGGGCCGACCGCCTTGATCCGGGCCCCCTCGACCAGGATGCCCCGCCCGTCCAGGACGACGCCCCCCCTCGGGTCGACCAGCCGACCGGCCCGGATCAGCGTGGAAGCCGGTTGGGCCCCGGGCGGCTGGGCCTCGGAAGCCCCCGGGACGGCGACGATCCAGATGCACAGAGCGATCAAGGGCGAGGGTCGGGACACTGGGCGAGCCTCCGGGCAAGGATGAGGGCGCGGGCGGGGCGCATCCGTCCGGCCGTCCCGGCCGTGGGCAACCCGCGGACCCCCGAACCTACACCGCCCGCCGGCCCAAGGGAACCCACCCACGCCCTCCCCGACCGACTTCGGCCCGTCAAGCTCCCGGAGATTCGAAGCAGGGTCGCAGATTGCAAGCATTTCCGATTTCAGGCGATCGGGTTCCTCTCGTCTTGCCGCCGTCTGGAATCGGAAATCCTCGCGATCGGGCATCCCGCGGATTGGAGGACCAATCGACCCCGGGAGATCCGGGACCGAGGCCAGGCACTCCGCCGCCGACTCGCATAGAATCTGGGGCCATCGAACGGCCCGACGACTCGGGCCAGGTCCCGGGTGGTCGGGCTTTCTCGGCGATCGAGGATGGCGACGCGGGGCGATCGGAGCGAACGGGGGCACGACGCGATGGCGGACCCGGCGAACCGCCCTCGATGGCGGAGCGGACTGGCTCACGGGCTGGCCGCCGTGGCGATCCAGGCGGCCCTGGCGCCGTTGACCGCCGGGGCCAAGCTCCGGTCGGCGACCGAGGACACCGACATCTATTTCCGCTACGCGACCCGAATTCTGGCGGGGGAGATCCCGTATCGGGACTTCCCGGTCGAGTACCCGCCCCTGGCCCTCCCGCTGTTCCTGGCGGCCAAATTCGCCGCGCCGGGGCTGGCGGGCTTCAAGGTCGCCTTCGCCGTCGAGATGATGCTGTTCAACGCCGCGACGGTCTTGCTCGTCGCCTCCCGGGTCGAGCGGCGGGAGGGCCTGGATCGGGTCCCGGCGCGGCTGGCCTGGTATACCCTGTACTTCCTGATCCTGTCGCGGTTGCTGGTCGCCCGCTTCGACGCGGCCCCGATGTTCCTGGGCTTCGCGGCGTCGGCCTGGTGGTTCTCCGGGCGAGGGGGCCGGGGTGGGCTGGCGGCGGCGCTGGGCGCCCTGGCCAAGGTCTACCCGGGGATGGTGGCGGTGCTCGCCCTGGCCCGCGATCGGGCGAGGCCCGGGGCCGGGCGCGGCAACGGGGCCGTCGCGTTCGCCCTGACCTCGATGATCGGCGTCGCGGGCTGGCTGGCCCTCGGCGGCGTCGGCGGGGTGTCGACGTCGGTGCGTTATCACCTCGGACGGGGCTTCGAGTACGGGAGCGTCCCCTCGGGCGCCCAGATGCTCGCGGCGAAGCTCGCGGGCGCGGAAATCTCGATCGCGCGGGACCACGCCTCGTTCTCGACGATCACCCCGTGGTCCCCCACGCTCCTGGCCTGGGCCTTGCCCGTCCAGGTGGCCGCGATCCTCGGGGTCCTCGTCGCGTTCGCCCGGCGGGGGATGAGGGAGGGGGTCCGCTATTCCGGCGCGGCGGTGCTCGCCTTCATCGCGACCGGCAAGGTCCTCTCGCCCCAGTATCTCCTCTGGATGATGCCCTACCTGGCGGTCCTCGAAGGGCCCGCGGCGCCCCGATGCCGCCGCCTCTTCGCCGCCATCTGCGCGGCCACGTTGCTGGCGCCGTCGCTGCTCCAGGTCCAGTCCCGGACGAGCCTCGGGGTCATCCTCGCGTACAACGCGCGGAACGCCCTGGTGGGATGGCTCCTGATCCTCCTGGTCTTCGCCCCCGCCGCCGGCCGGGCCGACGACGACGTCGAGGGGGCTTGACCATTCGGCCTTGGGGCGTCGCCTCAGATCAGGCCGGTCGTTTCCGGGGAGCCGGTCATGAGGTTGAAGTTCTGGACGGCGACGCCGGCCGCCCCCTTGATGAGGTTGTCCAGGCAGGCCAGGATCACGACCCGACCGCGGACGACGCGGAGGGTGATGTCGATGAAATTGGTGTGGGCCGAGTCCTTCGAGCCGGGCGGGTGGGCGACGACCCGGACGAACGGGCTGTCGGCGTAGAACGACCGATACAGGTCGAGGAGGTCATGCTCGACGGCCGGGCCTTTGGGGACGGCGTGGATCGTGGCGTGGATGCCCCGGTCGATCGGGGCGAGGTGCGGGGTGAAGATCACCTCGACGGGGTCGGGGCCCGACGCCCGGCCGACGTCGGTGAGGACCTGGTCGATCTCGGGCGTGTGGCGGTGGCGGCCGACGTTGTAGGCCACCAGGTTCTCGTTGGCCTCGGGGAAGTGGAACGCCGGCTTCGGCGACCGCCCGGCGCCCGAGATCCCGCTATAAGCGTCCACGATGATCCCGGCCCGCTCGACCCGATCCTCGGCGACCAGCGGCGCCAGGGCGAGGATGGCCGTCGAGGTATAACACCCCGGGTTCGCGATCAACCCGACGGCGGGGATCGCCGGACGGTACAACTCGGGCAAACCATAGACGGCGGCCAGGAGGCCGGCGGGGTCGGTGTGGGCGTGGCCGTACCAGTCGGCATAGGTCGAGGCGTCCTTCAGGCGATAATCGGCGCTCAGGTCGATCACCCGGACCCCGCGAGCCCGGAGCGCCGGCGTCACCTCCAGGCTGGCCGTGTGCGGCAGGCCCAGGAACGCGAACCCCGCCCGATCGGCGATCTTGTCGGCGTCGAACGGCTCGCAAACCAGGTCGATCCGCCCGGCCAGGCTCGGATGGAGCGCATCGACCCGCGGCGCCTCGTCCGACCGCGACGTCGCCGCCACGATCGCCGCCCCCGGGTGGCCCAGTAAGATCCTCATCAGCTCCCGCGACCCGTACCCCGAAGCCCCCACGATCGCCACGCCCGTCTTGTTCACGGCCCACCTCCGATGAATGACTCTTCGCCGCGACCGATCGCTTATGATTCCTGGCGAGATCAAAGGGCTGGCGGGCTCGGGACTCGGGACTCGGGACGAAGCCGAATGTGATCGGAGTTGGCCCTTCCAACGAAAACTCAATGTTTGAGACCATTCGTCACCGGTTATGATTTTTCCCGAGTCCCGAGTCCCGAGTCCTCCAGTCCTGAGTCCCGAGTCCTCCGCGAACGCCAGAAGAAGGCGATGCCCCACACGGTCCAGGCGATCGAGGCGAGGGCCAGGCCGTGGCGGGCGGCCCGGCCTTCGTATTCGAGGCGCAAGGTCCAGCGGCCGGGGCCGGGGACCTCGACGCCTTGCCAGCCCCCGAGGACCCGGACGACGCGGGCGGGTTTCGACTCGCCCTCGGGGCCGGTCCATTCGCCCCGCCACTCGGGGTCGAAGGTCCGGGACAAGACGACGGTGGAGGGGCCCGGGTAGGCGACCCGGACTTCGACCTCGGCCCGCTCGGGGGCCTCGGACCGGCACCGGAGGGGGGACGCCGCGCGAAACGTCGACAGGAGGGCGGCCGGGTCGCCCATCGCCCGGGGCGACTCGGGCGGGGTCGAGGAGATCAACCAGGCTTGCGTCGGCTCGATGATGGGCCGGATCGGGGCGAAGTCGCCCAGGTCGAGGGCCGAGGCGAGGTCGACGCCGAACAGCCAGCCCGCGAGGGCGGGGTCGCGGATCGGGCCGGGCTGGTCGAGGGCCCAACCCGGGGGGATCAAGCCGTCGCGGCCCCTCGACTCGAACGGGTCGAGCACGCGGAGCCCGACCCCGGCCGCCCGGAGGGCCTCGGCCGCCCGGGGGTCGGCGGCCGGCCCTTTCGCCACCGCGAGCAAGGCCCCGGGCGCGGGCAGGTCCAGGGTCCGATAGGCCGAGACGGGATCGACGCCCGCGACCAGGAACAGGTTCTGGCCCGGGTCGAGCGTCCGGAGGCCCCTCGGCCCGCCGACGAGCCGGGCCAGGACCGGGCTCTGGGCCACCAACGGGCGGGCCGGGCCGAGGTCGAACGGGCGATGGCGGGCCAGGGTGAGCGACTCGCCCGCCGCCACCGCGACCAGCGCCGCCGCGAACGCCCGCCGCTTCGCGCCCAGCCCGGCGACGACCAGCAAGGCCACCAGGACCAGGCCCGTCTCTCCCAGCTCCCGGGCGTAGAGCCCCGGTCGGGCGGCGGCCAGGGTCGGCCCGGGCGGCTTCGGGGGCTTGCCGTCGATCCGAGCCTGGGCCGTCATCACCCGGAGGTCGGCTTGCGGTCGGTACGCCTCGGCCATCACCGCCCGAAAACCCGGGGCCCCGCCCGCGCGATCCGACCACGGCAAGGCCCGGATCGCCCGCCCGAAACCGGCCTCGACCGCCGGCCACCCGGCCCCCCGCGACGAGGCCAGGGCCAGCTCGAACCCCCCGACCACCACGCCGATCCCCAACGCCGCCGCCATCGCGAACCCGGCGAGCCACCGACCGGCCCGGGGCCATCCACCGTCGAGCCCGAGGCCGTCGAACCCCTTGCCGGCCAGGATCGCCAGGGCCAGCGACGTGGCCAGGCCCCACCGGGCCGGGGCCCGGAAGAATGAAAATCCGGGAACCCGGATCAACCAGTCGAACCCCGGCGCGTACGGCCCGCAGCTCAGGATCACCGTCACCCCCGCCGCCACGACCAGGGCCCGGGTCGCCCCGTCGCCCCGCCAACCCCGGCCGATCGCCGCCATCGCCAGGAACAGCGGGACCAGCCCGACCGAGCCCAGGTGCTCCTCCGGCGAGGTGTGGAAAACGTCCCAGGCCAGCGGGCGCCAGAGCGGCGATCGATGGAACAGCCCGGGGGCGAGGTAGGAGACCAGGTGCAACGGCGTCGCGGCGAACCCGGACAGGTACGTGAAGCCCCGGGCCGAGTCGGACAGCCGGGCTAGCTCGAACGTCGGCCAGAGTTGCGGGCTCGCCAGCGGGACCATCCCCGCCACCGCCAGCCCGACGGCGACCGTCCCCCGGGCCGCTCGCCGGCCGCTCGCCAGGGCCAGGACCAGGGCGCCGACCTCGGTGATGAAGGCGAGCTGGAAGTGTCCCGGGAGCGTCTGGACCGCCAGGACCGCCGCCAAGAGCCAGGGCGACCGCCGGCCCCCCTCGCCCCGGGCGACCTGCCAGGCCAGGCCCCACGCCCACGGCATCCAGCTCCCGACGGTGTACGCCCATTGGTGGGGGAGATGGATCAGGGCCGACCCGCACGTCGCCCAGGCGAACCCCGCCAGCGCCGCGCCCCCTTCCGAGACCCCGAACCGCCGGGCCGCCCAGGCCGTTCCCAGCGCGCCCCAGACGGTGTGGATGACCAGGAGGGTGGTATAGGCGGCTTCGGTCGTCAGGGCTCCATAAAGCAGATGGGGCGGGTAGTAAACCCCCATCTGGCTCTCGGCGAGCCCGGGAAAACCGAACCCCCAGAGGTCGTTCCAGAGCGGGAGCCGTCCGGCCCGGAGCGAATCCCCGAGAAAAGCCATCAGGCCCATCGAGAACTGGGTGGCGTCCCCGCCGACCGGCATCCGCCCGCCCAGGCCGATCGGCCAGAGCCAGGCCAGGACCCCGGCCACCATCGCCCCCCGAGGGACGAGGGGGCCCCACCGACCAACCCTCCTCCGCCCCGATTCATTCACGACCGGCTCGCTTTCGACCGAATTCGACCAAACCTGGAAGAATTTTCTACAAACCGGATAACCCCAGTCGACTCGACCGGACCCCGTTCGACCGTTCCACGATCATTTCTTGAAGAAAATTGCCGCTCGTTCCCCCGATTGGGAGGGTTTCCCGTCGAAACTTCTGGCGGTGGCACGTGTCGTGCATCAAGCCTATTTCATCGAGCCGGAACGGATGCCGGCCCTGCCGATATCCCACTCAAGGAGGAGTGAGTCATGTTAGTCCTGACCAGGAAGCTCGGTCAACAGTTCCAGGTGGGCGGCGACATCCGGGTCACGATCGTCAAGATCGACCGCAACTCGGTCCGGATTGGCATCGAGGCCCCCGACGAAGTGGTCATCCACCGCCAAGAGGTCGCCGACGCCGACCGCGAGCGGATCGCCTCCTTCGAGCTTGATCTCGAATTCGCCCACGAAGGGGCCTGAGCCCGGCCCCTCACGGCCGGCCGGGCCGACTTCCCCTTCAATGATTCCCCGAAAGGACCGGCTCGCCGATCGCCTCGCGGATGCGGAGGCAGACGGCGAGGAGCGCGGCGAGGTCGTCGAGGTGGAGGGCGTTGGGCCCGTCGGAGAGGGCCTCGTCGGGCCGGGGGTGGACTTCGAGGAACAGGGCGTCGGCGCCGGCGGCGACGGCGGCCCGGGCCAGGGTGGGGACCATCGCCCGCTCGCCCCCGGTGGACGTCCCGCCGGCCCCGGCGGAGGGGAGCTGGACCGAGTGGGTCGCGTCGAAGACGACCGGGGCGCCGGTGGCCTGCATCTGGGGGATGGCCCGGAAGTCGTTGACGAGCCGGCCGTAGCCGAAGGTCGTCCCGCGCTCGGTCAGGAGGAGCCCGGCGGCGGTGTCGCCGGTCACCTTGGCCACGACGTTGGCCATGTCCCACGGGGCCATGAATTGCCCCTTCTTGACGTTCAAGGGCCGGCCCGTCGCCGCCGCCGCTTCCAGCAAGTCGGTCTGGCGGGCCAGGAACGCGGGGATCTGAAGCAGGTCGACCACCCGGGCGATCGGCGCGGCCTGGTGCGACTCGTGGACGTCGGTCGTCACCGGCAGGCCGGTCTCGGCCTTGATCCGCTCGAAGACCCGGAGCCCTTCGTCCATCCCCGGGCCTCGATAGCTCGACTTCGACGTCCGGTTGGCCTTGTCGAACGACGCCTTGAAGATCAGGGGGACGCCCAGGTCGCCGGAGATCGCGACCAGGCGGCCGGCGATCGTCCGGGTCAGGTTGTCGGGCTCCATCACGCAAGGGCCGCAGATCAGGGCCAGGGGCCGGCCTCGGCCGATCGTCACCGGGCCGACGGTCACGGGGTTCGGGACGGGCATGCGGGATTCCTTCCCCTTCGAGGGATCGGTCGATCGGAGCGTTCGGGCCGGGCTTGGGCCTCAACCTACGGCCCGGCGCCCGCGCCGTCAATGCAAACGGCCCGGGTGATCCCCGGGCCGTTGGCGAATCCGCTTCGGCGGTCGGGTCAGGCGAGGTAGCGCTCGGCCCTGGGCAGGATCTCGGAGAAATCGAGGTGGCTCGGGCAGGCGGCCTGGGCGGCGGCGAGGTCGGCGCCCTTCCAGTCGCGGGCGGACTCGGACAGGTCGCCGTAGAGGCGGCGGGCCTCGCCGCGCTCGCCGTGCTGCTCGTGGTAGGTGAGGAAGCGGGCCATGTCGCCCAAGGCCGCGTCGGTCCCGCCGGCCACGGCGCATCGGCCGTCGCAGTTGGCGCAGAGGGTCGGGGCGGAGGCGAGGAAGAGGTTGTGCATCTCCCGCATCTCGGCGGCCTTGAGCGGCACGAAGTTGCGGGCGGCGGCGGCGTTCTCGGTGACCTGGGCGGTCGTCTTCATCGAGACGCAGCACGACGAGATCCGCTCGTCGGTCCAGATCGCGTGCAGGAGCATCTGGTAGGGGGTCAGGCCCTTGTACCTGAGGCTGGGGACGTGGTTGACGACCTCGTCCAGGAACTTCTGCTGGTTGGGGCCGGCGAGCTGCTTCATCGAGATCAGGCCGATCCCCTTGGCGTGGGCGGCGTCGAGGGCCTTGTTGATCGGGTGGTCCGGGGTGGCCCACGGGGTGTACGCCACCATGATGGCGTCGACCACGTTCATCTCGGCGGCGAGCTGGATCATCTGGGCCTTGGCCGGGTGGTGGACCGAGAAGCCGAAGAACTTCGCCTTGCCCGACTTGCGGATCGCGTCGGCGGTGTCGCGGAATTCCTTGCTCTTGAGGATCTCCAGGCACTCGTCGACGCCGTGTTGGTCGCCGAGGCCGTGGAAGAAGAACAGGTCGACCGAGTCCATCTCCAGCGTCGCCAGCCGCTTGTCGAGCATCCCGATCAGGTCGGACGGCCGCTTGGGCGTGTCCTTGGTGACGACGAAGCATTCCTTCCGGGCCTCGGGCATCGCCTTGAAGAACTTGGCGACGTCGGGCTCGGTCCGGTAGGCCAGGGCCGTGTCGATGTAGCGGACGCCGTTGGCGTAGGCCGCCCGGAGCAGCCGGTCCGCCGCGCCGCCGAGCGATCGCCAGGCCCCGGTGCCCACGTTCAGGATGGTGACGTCGACGCCGGTCTTGCCCAGCTTGCGGGTGGGGAGCGTCGTCTTCGCGTCCTGCGCCGAGGCGGTCGACCCGGCGGCGAGGGCGGCGACCGTCGTCGCGGTGGCCAGGGCCCCGGCCTGGAGGAACTCGCGGCGGTCGACTTCGGGACGATCGTGTTCGCTCATCTCGCTTCCGTCTCCCATGAAAAGGGATGCCCTCGACCCGCGACGGGCGTCGGGCTCGTCGCGAAGGCAGGACGCCCGCTGGGCCCAAGCCTAGCCAACCGGCCGCCGGGTGTCGAGCAAGCAGCGGGTCGGCGGCCCCCGATTGTCCAACTTTCGTCGGATTTTCCGCCTCGATCGGAGAACACCGCGACGCGCGGGATACCGGCGAGAGACTCCCCGGGCCGCGTCTCGTCCCCCTACTCGGACGAGGGGTCGGGCGATTTCCGGAGTCGCGACGAGGCACCCAACGCCACGATGAGCATCGCGAGCCCGCCGAAAAGCGGGGTCGTGGCCCATTCGTCGCGACGCGCGAAGCGGATCGCCACCGCCACGAACGACAGGAGCGCGGCCACCCAGGAAAGAATCGCCGTGGCGCGCAAGCCGGCTCTACCTTTCATGGATTCCTTCCGGTGGCCGAGGGCCATCGACCCGGGAAGCTCGGGGCGGACGGGAGGGCGGCCGCCCCGGGCACGTCTCGCGGCCTCGGCCGGGACCCGCGTCAGGAAAGGTGCCGATCGACCTTGGGCAAGAGGGCGGAGAAGTCGAGGTGGTTCGGGCAGGCGGCCTGGGCGGCGGCGAGGTCGGCGCCCTTCCAGTCGCGGGCGGACTCGGGCAGCTCGGCGTAGAGCTTGCGGGCCTCGCCCCGGGCGCCATGGCGCTCGTGGTAGGTGAGGTAGCGGGTCAGGTCGCCGAGGGCCGCGTCGGTCCCGCCGGCCCGGGCGCATCGGCCGTCGCAGTCGGCGCAGAGGCTGGGGCTGGAGGCGATGAAGGCTTCCTTGAGCTGGCGGATCTCGGCCTGCTGGAGCGGCTCGAAGCGGCGGGCGGCGTCGGCGTTCTGGCTGATCTGGGCGAGGTTCCGCATCGACACGCAGCAGGTCGCGATCCGCTCGTCGGTCCAGATCGCGTGCAAGAGGCCCTGGAACGGCGACAGCCCCTTTGCCTTCAGGCCGGGCACGTGGTTGGGGACCTGGGCGAGGAACTGCTCGGGCTCGGGGCCGGACACCTGCTTCATCGAGATCAGGCCGATCCCCTTGGCGTGGGCGGCGTCGAGGGCCCGGTTGAGCGGGTGGTCGCTCTCCAGCCAGGGGGTGTACTGGAGCATGATCGCGTCGGCGATCCCGCCTTCGGCCGCGGCCTCGATGATCTGGGCCCGGTTCGCGTGGTGGGTCGAGAAGCCGACGAACTTGGCCAGGCCCGACTTCTTGATCGCCGCGACCGCGTCCTTGAACTCTCGGCTCTTGGGGATCGCGATCGCCTCGTCGGCGGTGTGGTGGTCGCCGAGGGCGTGGATGAAGAACAGGTCGACGTGGTCGACCTGGAGCGTCCGGCACCGTTGCTGGAGCATCCCGAGCATCTGGGCGGGCGTCCGGGGCGAGTCCTTGGTGACCAGGAAGACTTCCTTGCGGACCTCGGGCATGGCCTGGAACCACTTGGCGATCCCGGGTTCCGACCCGTAGGACTTGGCCGTGTCGAAGTAGCGGACGCCGTTGGCGTAGGCGAACCGGAGGATTCGATCGAGGCCGGGGGCTTGCCACGTCCCCTGATTGAGGATGGTGACGTCGACGCCGGTCTTGCCCAGCTTGCGGGTGGGAAGCGTCGTCTTCGACGCTTTCGGTTCGTCGCCCAGACTTGGCGACGCGGACCCAACGGCGACGGCGGATGCGGTGGCCAGCGTGCCGGCCTGGAGGAACTCGCGACGATCGATGCCGTTCATGGTGCTTTGCGTCTCCCACCAAGGGACGCTCTCGGCCTCTGGGCGGGGCGTCGGACTGTTCGCGGGCCGCGTCATCCCCGGTTGGCCTCTCAGACTATCCCGGCGAGGGCCGGTTGTCGAGGCCGCGGCGATCGGCGGATCGGAGCGTTCCGACGGCTCTCAGGCGAAGGAATCGCGATCAGACGCCGATGGCCAGGGTGGCTTCTTGCTTGCCCGCGTGGTCGGCGTGCCAGGAGACCGGCAGGATCTCTTCGCGGTAGACGGGGATGTGCCCGGGGGCTTCGATCCCGATCCGGACCTGGTTGCGGTCGATCTTGACGATGGTGATCACGACGTCGTCGCCAACCATGATCTTCTCGTTCACTTTGCGGCTCAGGACCAGCATGGGAAATCCTCCGTGCGATGAAGCTTGCGGGTTCGGGTCAATCCGTCGCAACCCGAGTCGTTCCGTCGTCCCCGACTTCCTCGACTCCTTGCCGCGAACGATGGTACCATAATGCACCGAGCATGCCGGTGTTCCGGATTTTCCGGTCGTGACGCCGAAAAGCTCAAGTTCGCCCGACTTTAAAGTTTTTTCCTCAAGTTTGTTCGAATCTCTGTCCATCTGGCATTTTGACGATGGGCGGACATTTTCCTTCCCAAAACGACAACTCCGGGCAGGAAACGGGAACCGACCGCGACGACGCGGCGTCCGGCCCGCTGTCAATCGGGGGCGAAGACGTTGTCGGGGAGGTCGCCGGGCCGGTGGGGGGCCTTGATCCAGTCGGCGAAAAGGTTCTGGGGGAGGGTGAAAACGGGGCCCTCGTCCCCGGGCGCGACGGTGGCGAAGACGAGTCCGTTGCCGGTGGCCTTGCCGATCCGGAGGAGCCTGGGCGGGGTCGAGCCGTCGGAGTCGAGGCGGAACGCGACCCGGGGCGAGGTGAGCCCGGCCTCGGCGAGGAACGGGCCATCGTGCTGGGCGAACCGGCTGGTCGTCAGGGCGGCGGCCGACTTCAGGAGCTTGGGGACGCTCGCCGGGTTGAAGGCCGGGGCGTCGATGGCGCCGTCGATCGACCAGCCGGGTCCCCCGGCCCGGGCGTCGGCGACGAGGTCGAACTCGCGGTCGGGCCAGGTGACGTGGACCCGGCGGATTCGGTCGGGGTCGAAGGTCAGGACGTGGTGGTCGCGGTACTCGGCGTCGATGGTGGCGACGGTCTCGCCGCCGATCGTGAAGACGAGCGGGCGGTCGTCCAGCTTGGCATACCGCGACCCGAGCCGGCCGGGGACTTGGCCGCCGACGAGCAGGGAATGGTCTTCGAGCCGATGCGCGGGCGGGCCGGGTTTCGGGGGCGTCGGGCCGGCCGACAGGTCGGCGGGGAGGGACCAGGTCAGGGTCAGGAGGGGGTTTTTCAGGCCGTAAGGGGCCAGGTCGTCGGCCGACTCGACGGCGTAACCGTCGACCCGGAGGCTGGCGAGGACCTTGAGCAGGCGCCCGACCGAATCGGCGTCGGCGGGCCCGGCGACCGGCTCGATCATCCACCAGCCGATCGGGGCGTTCTGGAACGCCTCGACCTTGAGGACCGGGGCGTTGAGCGCGACCCGCCGCCCCTGGCCTTCGAAGACGAGCCGCTCGACCCGTTCGGTCGCCACGGCCAGGACCAGGCGCTCGCGGAGCGCCAGCGAGGTCCGGGGCAGGAAGTTGCCCGCCGTCTCGGGGAGCGCCAGGATGGTCTTGTCCCCCTCGACCCGCCCGTAGAGCGACCGCGTGGCCGCGTCGCGACGGCCCACCTGGAGGACCAGGGCCGGGGCGTCGGGGCTGACGGCGGCGGCCCCGGGCCGGGGGTCGGCGACCTCCCAGACCTTGAGGACCAGCGCGGGGTTGGCGAGGCCGGCGGTCGCCTCGGCCTCGGGCTTGAGGTAGATCGAGGTTTCCAGCCCGACGAGCGCCTTGAGGAAGTCCTGGACCGCCTGGCGATCGGCGCGGGCGGCGGTGGGCCGGACGATGACCCAGTCGTTGCCCGTCCGCATGACGTCGAACGCCTTGCCCTCGGTCTTGACCTGGAAATGGACGACCCGGGCCGGGTCGATGTCGGCGACCTTGGGGCTCCGGAACGGGTTGGGGTCGGACCCGAGGCCGGCCAGGACCCGCCCCTCGACGGCGACGACGTCGTCCTGATCCCCCCGCTTGACGTAGACCAGGCCCCCCTTCCCCTCGACCGCCTTGCCGACCTGGAGGACCTGCGCGGGCCTCGGGCGCCCGCCCCGGCCGGCTTCGATCCGGATCGTCAGGGTCGGGGCCTTCAGGCCGAAGCGGTCGAGGTCGTCCCCCCGGACGTCGTCGGCCACGAACCGCGAGTCGTCGGTCACCCGGAGCGAGCCGAGGTCGGCGACCAGGCCGTCGACCCGGGTCTCGATGGCCAGGGCGCGGATCGGCGCGGTGATCCGCCAGGCGTCGGCCCCTCGGCGGAGTTCGAGGTCGCGGCCGGGGCCGGTCAAGGTGACGGCGTCGACGTCGAACGACGGGACGCGGAACAGCTCGCGGTCGCGCCACTTCGCGGGCGGGAGGTCGACCAGTTCCAACCCTTCGGCCGTGACGACCTCGACCCCCTCGGACCCGCCGGCCCGGACGTATCGGCGATTGAGGCTGGTCTTGCCCAGTTCCAGGGTGGCGAGCGGGGCGTCGGTCGCGGCCCCCCAGAGCCGGACGGTCCGCGACGGCGGCGCCAGGCCATACGAGGCGGCGTCCCCGTCCAGGGTGTCGGCCTCGGGCCGGCGGATCAACTCCTTGAGCCGGAACGCCAGGCCCTCGACGAGCGACGGGTCGGCCGCGACGTCGCGCGGGCTCGTCATCTGCCAGCGGTTCCCCTCGCGCCGCTCGAACGCGATCGGCTCGGGCCCGCCGGCGATCTCGATCCCGCGGAGGTCGTCCGGCTTCGCCTCGATCAGCCCGACCAGGATTCGCCCCTTGTGCCGGTCCCGTTCCGCCCGGGTCGGTATCCGCGCATAGTCGGCCGCCCACAGGCCGACGAGGCCCGCGAAGAACAAAGCCATCAGGGCGTAAATGCCTCGGTTATTCATCGGTGTGGCGATCCGGGGGAGGACTTTTTAACCGCCAAGGCGCCAAGATCGCCAAGGCAGGAGAGAAAGAAGAGGGAAAGAGGAGAGATGGAGAGAGCGAGTCGTGGAAAGCAAAGAACTCAATATTCCCCAAAATATCTACGGCATAGAATAATGAAATTCTATTATTTCTCTTCTTCCTCCCTTCCCAACCTCCGCGCCCTTGGCGTCTTGGCGGTTAAATTTTTGCATTTTCCCCCGTCTTCAATCCCGCCGGGCGAGATAGGTCGTCACGCCCAGGCCGATGATGACGACGACGGCCATGAGGGTGGGGACCATGACCAGTCGGAGCTGGAGGCCGGGGTCGGCGGCGAAGAGTTGGTTCTCGTGGGTCTTGGCGGCGATCCCGAGGCTTTCGGGGCGGCCCCGGAGCCAGTAGACGGCGTTCATGAGCAGGTCGAGGTTGGTCGGCTCGATCGCGAGGACCTGGTTGTCGGCCGCGCGCGGGGTGGACAGGACGACCAGGCGGGGCCGGGGCTTCTCCGAGTCGGTGGCCGGGCGGGTCGAGACGGCGACGCCCACGACCAGGGGTCCGACCACGTCGCGGGCCGGGTCGCGGGTGACGGGCACCGTCCCGGGGTCGGCCTCGGACCACGACTCGGGGCCGGTCCGGAGGAATGGGACGGCCACGACGCCCGGGTTGGCGGCCTTCTTCGTCGCCGACGAGCCGGGGCGACCCGGGGCGCCGAGGGCGTTGATCGGGGCCGCGTTCTGGAGCAGGACGAACCGGCCGGCGATCGGCTCGGCGATCGGGTGGTTGCCGGCCGGGGGGATCGGGGCGTAGACCATGTACGGCCGCTGGAAGTAGTTGTACCGGGGGTCGACCGCCTGGCCCGGGCCGAGTTCGACGTTGTAGGCCCGGAGGAGGTCGTCGAGGCCGGTGGGATCGCCGTTGCCGACCAGGAGGATCAACTGGCCGTCGCGGGCGATGAACTGCTTGATCCGCTCGATTTCCCCGGGCTGGAACGGCGACTTGGGGCCGCAGATGACCAGGAGCGAGGCGGCCGGCGGCACGTCGTCGCGGACGAGGTCGACGTCGACCGCGTCGGCGCCGAGCGAGGCGAGGCGGGATCGCCAGAGGCCCAGGCCGGGCTGGCCCGGGTCGAGGTTGGCCGTCGACGGCTCGCCGTGCTTGGTCGTGAAGGCGACCAGCGACCGCTTGCCCCCCCGGAGCCGGATCAGGGCCGAGGTCACGGCGTCCTCGCCGGTGAACCGGGACACGAACCGCTCGGACCCGCCCCCGGCCGGCTGGTCGCCCGCCCCTTCGAACAGGTCGCGCGTGCTCAGGACCGCGTGGGGGGCGGCGTCCCCTTCGCCGTAGGTCAGGACGATCCCGTCGCCGGCCGAGGCGGCCACGTCGGGAATCCGCCGGACCAGGTCCTCGAACTCCTTGGCCTCGCGGAACGGGTCGAGGTAGTCGACCCGGACCTTGGTGGGGTCGACCGCCTTGACCAGTTCGAGGAGCTGCCGGACCCGGTCGAGCTGGCGGATCGAGCGCTCCGAGTTCCCGAAATAGACCGCGAACGACAGCGGCCGGTCGAGCGACCGGACCTGGTTGACCGTCAGCGACGAGAGGCTGAACGCCCGGTCGCGGGTCAGATCGAGCGCCCGGCCGCCGTACTTGAAGGCCACGACGTTGCCGACCACGAGCACGCCCGCCAGCAGCGAGGCCGTCAGCGCGGTGTCGGAAAACTGGAGGACCCGGCGAAGCGTCGGGCTGGCGTGTCGATAGCGGCGGTTGACCCGGAGCACGGCCAGGACGGTCCCGAACCCCGCCGCGAACGCCGGGAGCGACCACGGGATGCCGGCCGTCGCCGCGACCAGGGCGCCGGTCAGAACGAGCAAGAACCCGATGACCGCCGCCGCCACCACCCGATCGCGGTAGCCCGTCGGCGGCGAGTCGTCCGGCTCCTCGCGCGTCGATCGGCCGATCGGGGCCCCCCGGATGACCCAGAACAGGGTCAAGAACCCCGCCAGGGCGGCGAAGATCGACCAAACCTCCGTCCGGGACAGGATGCTCAACACGCGGTCGGTCATGGGAGTCGGTCACCAGCTCGGGGGTTGCTCGAAGTTCCCAGGCAGTTTCTGACGGCTGACGGCTGACGGCTGACGGCTGATGGCTGACGGCTTGGTCTTCTTACCCATCACCCATCCGCCATCACCCATCTTTTCTCAGCCTTCCCGGCGGAGTTGGAGGACCTTGACGGACAGGTAGAGCATCAGGACGGAGGCCGACAGGTGGAGAGCCAGGAACCGGAGGTCGAGCTGGCCCGAGCCGAACGTGCCGACCTGGTAGAGGACCGACACGAATTGCATGGCCTCGGCATAGGACGCGCGACGGGCCAGGGCGTAGTTGTAGCCGACCATGGTCAGGAAGATCAGGGCGAACAGGGCGGCGAATGTCCAGACCGCCGCGACGATCTGGTTCCGGGTCAGGGTGCTGAAGAACAGGCCGAGGGCGACGAACATCATGCCGATCGTCGTCAGGCCGATCCCCAGGGCCAGGACCGGGCCAAGGTCGAACCGGAAGTTGGCCTGGAAGTAGAGGAACGGGAGATACAGCGCGAACGGGGCGAGCAGGGTCAGGTACATCACCACGCCGGCCAGCCACTTCGAGACGATCACCTCGGCCTCGGTCACGGGGGCCGTCAGGAGTTGCTCGATCGTGCCCGACCGCCGTTCCTCGGCCACCAGCCGCATCGTGAGGGCGGGCACGGCCACCATCAGGCCCATCCAGAACGGCATGCTGCCGGCGATGTAGGAGTTCATCGGGTCGCGGACGCCCGAGAACGCCCGGGCCCCCCGCGCCAGGTGGTCGACCAAATCCCAGAAGTTGAGCCAGGCGATCCCCTGGAACGCCAGGAGCGTCAGGAACGCCATCGGGCCGAGGAAGTACGCCGCCAGCTCGCGGCGGAACAGGGTGGGGACGTGTTTCATGGTCAGGCCGCCTCGGTCTCGGTCTCGGGCCCCGGCTCGACGTCGAGGGCCAGCGCGGCCTCGCGAACGGCCCGGACGAATCGCTCCTCCAGCGACGACCGCCGGAGGTCGAGCTGGCGGAGCGCCCAGCCGTTGCCGACGACCCGGCGGGCGAGGTCTTCGCGGAGGTCGGCGTTGGCCTCGGTCTGGACCTCGAAGCGGACGATCTCCCCTTCGTGGTCGGTCACGGTGACCCGGAGGACCCCCGGCGCCGCTTCCAGGGCCTTGCGGATCGCCGGGGCCGGGCCCCGGGCCTCGAGGACGATCGCCTCCCGCCCCTGGATCTGGTCGAGCCGGTCGTCGACGGCGATCTTGCCCGCGACGATCATGATGACCCGGCCGCAAACCGCCTCGACCTCGGACATGATGTGGGTCGACAACAAGATCGTGTGCCGGTCGCCCAGCTCGCGGATCAAGGCGCGGACCTCGCGGATCTGGATCGGGTCGAGCCCGGCCGTCGGCTCGTCGAGGACGAGGAGGTCGGGGTCGTGGACCATCGCCTCGGCCAGGCCGACCCGCTGGCGATACCCCTTGGACAGGTGGCCGAGGACCCGCCCCTCGACGTCGACCAGCCGGCATCGCTCCAGGACGTCGTCGATCGCGGGCCGACGCCGCGACCGGGGGACGTCCTTGAGCCGGGCCCGGTAGGCCAGATATTCGCGGACCCGCATCTCGCCGTAGAGCGGGACGTTCTCGGGCAGGTAGCCGACCCGGCGGCGGACCTCGAGCGGCTCGTCGAGGACGTCGTGCCCCGAGACCGAGGCCCGGCCGCTGGTCGGGGCCAGGTAGGTGGTCAGCATCCGCATCGTGGTCGTCTTGCCCGCCCCGTTCGGGCCCAGGAGGCCGACGATCTCGCCACGCCCCACCGAGAAGCTCACCCGGTCGACGGCCCGGGCCGAGTGGTACCGCTTCGTCAACCGCTCGACTTCAATCATGAGAGGCGCCTCTGTGCGGTCTCGCTTCGAAAGCAGGAGTCATGGAAAATGGTTGATGAGTGATGGGTGAAGGGGGGCCGAGATGTCGGCCCAACTCTTCCCACCTTCCGCCATCAGCCATCAGCCATCAGCCATCGTTTCCTTTGGATACGCTCACCGCCGGGTCGGCCGGGTGACCCAGACCAGGACCGCCACCGAGCCCGACGACCTTCGCGACGGGCGAGGGCCAAGGACGAGGTCTTCGGTGGTCGGCAAAGGCGGCTCGGGCAGGTCGCCGTCGTGGCGTGACCCCGACCCCGCGCCCCGGGCGACCAGCGGGGTCGAGGCGTCGTCGATCGGGAGGATTTCCGGCCGGGCGTACTCGTCGCGGGGCGGGTGGTCCTTGCGGGCGATGTAGGGCTTGACCTCGTCGGGCGGCTCGACCAGCCGGCCGGCGCCGGTGCCCCGGAAGATGGCCACCTGGCCGACTTCGGGGAGCTGGGTCAGCAGCTCGGGGCTCACGTCGGGCTCGACCATCAGGCCGGGGAACTCTTTCTCCAGGCGGGCGACCAGGTGCCGGGAGCCGGGCTCGTCGAGGACGACGGGGTACACGTCGGCCCCTTCGGGCCGGCCGGGGTCGACGACGATCCCCTGGCCCACGGTGATCCGCCCGAAGTCGGGGTCCTTGCGGGCGTCCTGGTGGATCAGGGACCGGACCCGCTCCGAGGCGTCGATGATGTCGGTGACGATCACGACCCGGACGACCCGGTCCTGGTCGATCATCCCGGCCACCTGGCGGCGGCGGGCGGAATCCCGGGCCTCCTCGACCGGCGCGGGCGGATCGGCCGGCGCCGTCCGCGGCGCGGGCGGCGCGGCCCCGGTCGCCCCGGGCGCGGGCGGAGTCGGCTTGGTGGCGATGACGTTGCTGGCGACCCGCGGCGGGGCGCCCAGTCCAGCCTGGGGGAGGGTATGAGGGCGATCGGGATGGTCGATGCGATCGAGGAACGTGAACAGGCCGGGATGGGCGTCGTCGTGGGTCGATCGGTGGAGGAGGACCACGGCCAGGAGCAGGCAGGCGGCCATCGCCGCCAGGCCGGCGGCCGCGGCGGCGAGCTGGCCGGAGGCCCGGAGCCGGGACGGCCGCCGGGCCCGGGCCCGGGCGGCGGCGAGGTCCGCGACGACCGCGAAGGCCACGTCGCGCGGCGCGGAGGAGCGGGGCAGGCCGGCCACGGCGTCCCGGGCCATCGCCAGGGCGCGGAGCTGGTCGGCCAGCGGCGGGCTCGACTCGACGGACCACTCGACCGGCAGCCGGTCGGCCGGTTCGAGTTCGTCGTCGAGGTAGGCCGACAAGAGCGATTCGTCGTCAAGGTTCATGAATTTCGGCGGGTTAAGGCCAGGGGGTCTCGGGCCTCGTGCCACTCGTCGCGTCGGGGGATCGGGACCGGGTCAAGGGACGTGGCGGGCGGCGTGTCGGGAGGACGACTCCTCGGGGACCACGCCTTTGAGCCGTTCGCGGAGTTCGAGCCGCGCCCGGTGCAGGCGGCTCCGGACCGTCCCGACCGGGACGCCCAGGATGGCCGCGATCTCCTCGTAGCGCAACCCGTCGAACTCCTTCATCACGACCACGGCCCGGTGGTCGTCGGCCAGGGCGTTCAGGGCCGCCTGGATCAGGTCGTCCCGCTCGGCCCGTTCCAACGGGAGCGTCGGGTCGCTCACCGAGGGGTCGTCGGGCGGGTCGATCAGGTCGCCGCCCCCCCCCAGGAACCGGACGGTCCCCCGGCGACGGCGGCGGCCGCTCAGGGCCAGGTTGACCGCGATCCGGTAGACCCAGGTGTAGAACGAGCTGTCCCCGTGGAAGCGGTCGAGCTTCTCGAACGCCCGGAGGAAGGCATCCTGGAGCAGGTCCAGCGCATCGTCGGCGTCGCCGGTCAGGCGGAGCAGCGTGGGGTAGAGCCGGTCCTGATGGCGCCGGACCAGCTCCCCAAACGCTTCCGTCCGGCCCGCCCGACACGCCTCGATGAGGGACTGGTCGTCGTTGCACCCGGTCATCAGTAACCTTTGACGCCCGATGGGGGGGTCGAGTTCCCGAGAACTCGGGAACTTGCCCGGTGATCACGCGATCGAGAAGGGATCGCCCGATCGTAACCGATCCCGACGCCGGATGCGACCCTCGCCGCCTCCGCCAATTCCCAGGGTCGATCGGTTCTTCAAGCTAGGTCGGGAGGCGGATGGCGGATACCAAGGATTCCAGATCTCGGAGAGTTGCGGGAGTTGCGCGATCAGTCGCCAGACGAACGGTAAATCGAGCTTAAGTCAATCGGACAGAGGGCCCATTTTCCCAAGTGATGCACGACCTTCCGAAACATCCATACAGGCGAACATTACTCGCGTAACTCACCTAAGTTGGTCTTCCCTCGTCCCGAGGCCGTTTGAAATCTGAGATCCTTGCAATCCGCCATCCGCGAATTGACGAACCGATCGGCCCTGGCCTCCGTCAAACCCGGCGTGCTTGCCCGGGCCGAGGATCGGCCCTATCATGACCCTTGCGAAGGAGGCGGGCGGGCTCGGCCGCTTCGCCGCGGGGACGGAAGGGGCGGACGGGCATGCGGATCGCGGTCGACTACCAGGACGAACGCCTCGAATTCGAGATCGACGACGACCGGGTCGTCGGCCACCGGGGGGGCTCGCCGGCCTCCGAGGTCGCCGACCCCCGGGAGCTGGCCCGCGAGTCGCTCGCCAGCCCGCGGTCGTATCCCCCGTTCGCCCGGGCCGTGGTCCCGGGCGACCGGGTGGTGGTCCCGCTCGACCCGGCCTTGCCCGACGCCGCCCCGATCCTGGAAGCGGTCGTCGCCACCCTCCGGACCGCCGAGGTCGAATCGATCGACGTGGTCTGCCCCGGCCCCGCCCCCGCGGGCGTCCTCGACGGCGTCACCTGGCACGTCCACGACCCCGACGACCGGGCCCAGATCGCCTACCTGGCCAGTACCGGCGACGGGCGGCGGGTCTACCTGAACAGGCTCCTGACCGACGCCGACCTCGTCGTGCCGATCGGGACCCTGGGCTACGACGCGACCCTGGGCTATCGAGGCCCCTGGTCCGTGATCTATCCCGGCCTCAGCGACCGGGAAACCCAGGCGAGGTATCGGGCGCAGGCCGTCGAGGAGCCGCCCGACCGCGAGCGGCCTCGCTCCGGGCTCGAAGAGTCGACCGAGGTGAGCTGGCTGCTCGGCTGCCAGTTCCAGGTCGGGGTGTTGCCCGGCGACCGGGGGACCGGCCGGGTCCTGGCTGGCCTGGAGTCGGCGGTCCGGGCCGAGGGGGCCGAGGCGATCGACGCCACCTGGACCTTCCGGGTCGAGGGCCGGTCCGACCTCGTCGTCGCCGGGATCGGGGCCCCCGGCCGCCCGACCACCATCGACGACCTCGCCGCCGGCCTCGCCACCGCCGCCCGCCTGGTCCGCCGGGGGGGCAAGGTCGTCGCCCTCACGACCGCCCGGGGCGAGGTCGGGCCCGCCGTCCGCCGCCTCGCCGGGGCCGAGAACCCCCGCGCCGCCCTCAACCGCCTCCGAGGGCACGAGGCCGACCCCGACTATCCGGCCGCCCGCCAGCTCGCCGCCGCCCTCGCCTGGGCCGACATCTACCTTTACAGCGGGCTCGACCCCGAGGTCGTCGACGACCTGTCCCTGATCCCCCTCGACCGCCCCGAGGAAGCCCGCAAGCTCGCCGCCACCGCCGCCTCCTGCACCCTCCTCAGCCAGGCCGACCGGACCAGGGCCCTGGTCGACGGCGAAGCCTGACGGACGGTCACCTGCCAGTCAAGGCCATCAGAAAACGCTTCGGGTGCCACGGGTTCCGTACTCGGACCCCGTGCGAACGCCACGGCCCGGGTCATAGGTCATGGACAACCCGCGGCGCCCGACGACTTCACTCCCCTTCCCTCCTTCCCGAGCGAGATCCTCGCCTCATGGCCACCATCGACGCCTATCGAGCGGTCGACGACGGCGCCGGCTGGTCGGACCGTTCCGCCCGGGTCCGGCTCGAAGTGGCCGGGCCGGATCGCGCCAAGTTCTTGCACAACCTGACGACCAACGACGTCAAGCGGCTGGCCGAAGGCTCGGGCCAGGAAACCTTCGTCACCAGCCCGCAAGGCAAGACGCTCGCCTACGGGTCGATCCTGGCCTGCGCCGGGTCGATCCTGCTCCGGACCGACCCCGGTTCGCTCGAAGCGACCCTCCCGCACCTGCTCAAGTACGGGGTCTTCGACGACGTGGCCATCGAAGACGCCACGTCCTGGACCTTCGAATACCACCTGGCCGGCCCCAGGGCCGAGGCGCTCCTCGAAGCCGCGGGGATCGACCTGCCGGCGGGCCCGGCGCTCTCGCACCGGACGACCCACCGCGACGTTTTCCCGCTCCGGGTCGTCCGCGAGTCCCCCACCGGGCGGCCGGGCCTGACCCTGATCGGGCCGGCCGAGGCCGCGCCTTCGGTCCGGCTCCTGCTCGCCGAGGGGGGCGCGGCGGAGGTCGACGCCGCGACCTTCGACGCCCTCCGGATCGAGGCGGGGACGCCGATCTCGGGGCAAGACGTCACGGCGAGCCACCTGCCGCAGGAAGTCGGCCGCGACGATCGGGCGATCAACTTCGTGAAGGGCTGCTACCTCGGCCAGGAGACCGTGGCCCGGCTCGACGCGCTCGGGCACGTCAACCGGATCTTGAAAGGGGCGAGGCTGGAAGGGGACGCCGTCCCCCCGGCGGTGGGGACCGCGCTGGAACTCGACGGCAAGGTGGTGGGCACGATCACGTCGTCGGCCTTCTCGACCGGCTGGGGGGCCCCGGTCGTCCTGGCCACTGTCCGGGTCGCCCAGGCCGGGGCCGGGACCCGGTTGGCCCTGAAGGATGGGGCGGGGGTCGCCGTGGTCGCCGACCTGCCGATGGTCCCCGGCGGCGGCGGAGGATGACTCCGCCCCGGGGCGGGGCGGGGCGGAGTCGCGGGCGACGTCAAGGTTCAGGCGGGCTGGAGGTCGGCGATCCCGTCGTCGGGGATGCTGGCGATCTGGAGGATCGTCTCGGGGCCCCGGATCAGGCCGAGGTTCTCCAAGACGATCACCCCGAACGGGGTCGCGGCCGGGCGGGACTCGGGGTCGCTGTCGGCCCGCTTGAGGCGGCCCTGATAGACGGCCCCGTTGTAGGCGACCTTGACCGCCGGGCATCGCGTGCCTTGCCGCCGGCGGATCGTCAGCAAGTTCGCGTGGCATTGTTCGAACGTCATCGGTTTCCCTCCTGAACACCGAATGTCGCGTCGGGGCGTCGATGACCGCGGCCGGGCCACGGGCTCGACCCCGGGCGATCATCGCGGAGCGGTCGACCACCCGTCGACCACGCCCGGACTATCGCGGTTCCCGCCGGGCGGGTCAACCCGGACCGGACCCATTCCGACGACCTTCGGTCATCCGTTTAGAACCTAGGCCCCGCCAGCGCCGGCGCCAAGCGGTCGCAATCCTCGGCCGACAAATCGTAGACGTAAATCGAATAACCCAAACGCTTTATCGGCTTCAACCTCGCGAAATACGAGTACGCGTCCGTGCCGGCTTCCCAGTAGACTTGCCAGGTCCGTTGCGGCGAGACCAGGCTCGCGCTATCGTAAAACCGCCAGGGGAGGCCCCGCAGCAAGGTGGCGCTCACCGCGTACAACCCCGGGGTCAGCCGCCGGGCCGGGCCGACCAGGTGCGATCGGTCGCGAACCATCGGTTTGAGCTGGCCCGGCATTCCCGGCGGCAGGAACCAGTCGAACCCCCCGCCCCGGATCTTGAGCAGGCTCGGGTTGATCTGGCCGAAATACGCCAGCCCCACCGGCCGCCCCGGATGGTTCGCCCGGAGCCAGCGGTCGAGCGTCACCAGGTCCTGGCCCCAGTCGAGGTTGCTGTCGATCAGGTGGTCCGGCCCGCGTCCGGGGCCGCCCGCGACCTGGTTGAAGTAGGCCAGGTAGTGGGGGTGGATGGCCGCGACCGACCCCGCGTCGACCGCCAGCGCCGCCAGGACCGCCGCCGTCGCCGCCCGCCTCGCGCCCTTCGGCAGGCCGGCCAACCAGGGGGCGACTTTGCCCGCCGCGATGAAGCCATAGGGGAAGATCGGCAGGATATAGCGGAGCCCGAGGCAGATGTCGGTCAGGAAGCTCATCGCCAGGAGCACGCCCGTCGGGATCGCTAGGACCGCGACCTCGTCCGCCATCGGCCCCCGCGCCCGCTTCGAGGCGAACAGGACGACCATGGCCAGCCCGACCACGAACCAGGTCCCCTCGGGGGCCTTGTAAGCCAGGGTCGCCAGGTAGTAATACCACCACCCCGACCGGCGGAGGACGCCGTCGAGATACACGCTGTAGCCGACCCGGATGGCCTCGTCCTTGGGAGAATTCGAGTCGAAAAAGTAGGCCGGGATGCCTTCGGTCTCGATCTTCTGCTCGTCGAAGCCCAGGAGGTAATGCCGGGGCAAGGGCATCGGTATCGATCCCAGCCATGTGTCCCGGAACCGATTGACCCGGTACCGCCAGGCCGAGTCGAGCAGCTTGTTCGGGCTGATGGGCCGGATCATGTCCGGCGTCGTGGGCCGGGTGAGCGACCGGGACGCGAACTCGAACTGGCCGAGCGGGCGCCCGACCCCTTCGAAACCGTACCCGGCGTCGACCACGACCACGCTCACCCCCACCATCGCCAGGCCTTGGGCGATCCCTCGCCCCGCCCGACCCGGCCACCCCGCCCGTCGCCCTTCCAGGAGGACTCGGACGACGGCCAGCGCCGGCCAGAGCCCATAGAGCAGGATCAGGCTGAACTTTGTCAATTGGGCCAGCCCGAGGGCCAATCCCGCCAGGCCGGCCCGCGTCCAGGTGGGCCGCTGCTGGTATCGCCAGAACAAGTACGTTGCCGCGACGCTCATGGACGCCGCCGCGACGTCGGAAGTGACGAGCCGTCCGTGCGCCAGGACGTTCGGGCAGAGCGTCCAGAGCGTTAGACTCAGGAGCCCCCCCACACCCCCGTAGAGTCGGCTCGACCAGGCGAACACCACGAGCCCGCCCAGGATCGAGAACAAGGGCATCACCAGCCGACCCCGGGCGAACAGCTCGAAGTAGTCGCGGGCGTTGAACAGGGCGAACGCCTCGCCGAACGAGGCTTGCGACTCCTGGGCCCACGAGCCCAGCTCGTATAGGGGCGCCGTCACCGGCCCGGCCAGGACCACCGGCAACGCCGCGGCCAACTTCACCAGCGGCGGGTTGTGGTGATAAAGCTTGAACGTCCCCTTCTCCCAGTAGCTGACCCCGGCCGGGAGGTGGGCGATCTCGTCGACCGTGGGGTTCTCGCGGAGCAGGCTGTCGACCGCCAGGCCGGCGTGGGTCGCGAGCAGGAGGACGACCGCGACGGCCACCCGCCGCCGGCCCCAGAATCCGGGCGGGGCCGCGGGGGCCCGGGGGGCCGGGCCCGGGGCCGTCGTCGTGGCCGGCCGAGGCGCCGGGCTCGGGGGTCGTCGACGGGCCAAGGGGTCACTCCGTTCGGGGCAAAGGGGCCGGCGCGGGCCCGGGGGATGAGGGCGCCCGGCGCCGCCCTCGCCGCCCCGACCACAGGTCGAACCCGAGGCCGGCGGCGAGGATCAGCGGGGCGGACAGCACGAGATAAGGCGTCCTTGCCTCGCGGGGCGGGTTCGTCGCGTCCCAGAGTTCGACCGTCGACCGGACGCCGCCCGGGGCCGGCGCGAGGTGGTGGAGGGCCAGGGTCTTGCCGTCCGGCAGCAAGCTGTATTGAGACACCACGTCCTCGCCGTCGGGCAGGTCGACCACCCCGAGCGGTCGTCCGGCCGTCGTGTCGTTGATCCAGACGCATTTCACCTCGGGGTCGGTCGGCACCCAGAATCGGAGCAAGAACCGCGCGTGTCGGATCGCGAAATTGCGGAGCAGGGACGTCATCCAAGATCCCGGAGAGCGGACGGACTGGACCGCCCTGGTCTTCCCATCCGGGCTATAGACGTAATCCTGATGGTACGGGTAGGTGGTGCGAGACAAGGGCTTCAACGAAGGGAGTTCGACGACCTGGGTCCCGACGCCAAATCCTTCCCTCGGCGGGGGGGTCGAGTCGACGCGGTTCGGGCCGTTGCGGATCATGCTCCGACCGTCGGGCGCCACGCCGGCGATCAACCCCTGGAAGATCTTCCGGGGCGGATCGCCCGCGAGATCCCAAACTTCGCAATCCTCCTGGTCGTTGGGCACGTTGCCCAGGATCAAAAGCTTGCCGTCGGGTCCGAACCGGGTCGGGTAGGCTTTCGACGCCAGCTCGCACCGCGCGGTCGCGGTCGCCACGTCCCAGAGGCTCACGCGCGGCATCCGATTCTCGGCCAGGATCTTGCCGTCGGGCGAGAGCGCGAGATCCCGGACCGCGACATCTGGGGCGACGGGCAGGGTTGCCAGCCGCCGCCCAGTCTCGACATCGTGGACCAGGAGCGAGCTTGCCGACGCGCCCGGGTCGGTCACGGCCAAAGTCTTCCCATCGGCGGAAATCGCGATGGGGCCGACGCCCGGGAACGTCCGGGCTTTCGGGCCACGCGCCCGGTTCCAGACGCCCACTTCCTTGGGGCCGACCGAGCCCCACGGCCAGGCCGGCGGATAGGCGAGGGTCGAGCCGTCGTCGGAGACCACGAAGTTGGGCTGGGCCGAATCCTTGCCCACTTTCAGGGCCCGGAACAACTCGCGGCCCGACTCGGCGTCCCAGACCCGGAGCGAATGGGAGTGATCGCCGTGCCCCACCGCGTCGCCCATCCAACCGAGCAAAAGCCGGCCGCGTTCCAGATACCGGAGATTGATCAACCGAAGCGGGGCGGGATGGCCCGGGGCGAGTTCTCCCGACGCCAGCTCGACGAGGCGGCCGGTGGACAGGTCGCGGAGGGCGAGCCGCCCTTCCTCGCAGAGGGCGACGGAGCGACTATCGGGCGCGAAGAGGGCTTGCCGTGCCGGGTCATCGGTCCGTGTCGGGTCCGCCTTGATGATCTCCGACCACGAGACCCTCGGGCGCGGCGTCGCGGCCCGCTCGAACCCGAGCCAGGCGAGCGGGAACGCCAGGGCCGCCAGGGCGAGCCCTCGGTGGCGTCGGAGGATGGTCCGGGGCGAGATCATGGTCGGTCGGGCCTCCCGTCGGAATCAGCCCCGGACGAGGGCGGCGATGGCGCCGAAGGTTTCGCGGAGGTCGGCGTAGAGCTTCCGGTAGATCGCGTGGCCCCGGTCGTGGAAGGCGGCGACCTCGGGCTCGACGGCCGTCCGGTCGACCAGGCGGATGGTGGCGTCGCAGGCCTCGGGGACGGTGGCGAAGACGCCCGCCCCGACCATCGCCAGGAGGGCGACGCCGAAGGCGGGCCCCTCGGTGGCGTTGACGGTCTGGGCGTCGACGCCGTAGATGTTGGCCTGGATCTGCCGCCAGAGCGGGCTCCGGGCCCCGCCGCCGGAGAGGCGGACCTGGTCGATGGTGACGCCCATCTCGCGGATCAGCTCCAGGCTGTCGCGCATCGCGTACGAGGCCCCTTCGAGGATGCTCCGGACCAGGTGCGGCCGGCCGTGGCGGACGCTCAGGCCGACCCAGGAGCCCCGGGCGTCGGAGTCGTAATGGGGGGCCCGCTCGCCGGTGAGGTAGGGGAGGAAGAACAACCCTTCGGCCCCCGGCCCGGCGAGGGCGGCCTCGTCGTTGAGCAGGAAATAAGGGTCGATCCCCTGGGCCCTGGCCGCCTCGACCTCGACCTGTCCCAACTGGTTGCGGAACCACTGGAAGCTCCCGCCGGCCGCCAGGACGACGCCCATCACGCACCAGGCGCCCGGGACCGCGTGGCAACCGCGCTGGAGGCGGCCGAGCGGGTCGAAGCCGGGCTCGGCGGCGTGGGCGAAGACGACCCCGGAGGTCCCCATCGTCGCCGAGACCACCCCGGGGCGGACGATCCCGTTGCCCACCGCGCCGGCCGGCTGGTCGCCGCCGCCGCCGACGATCTTGGTGCCCGCCTTCAACCCCGTCGCCTCGGCCCCGGCGGCGGACACGACGGCCGAGACCGCCGGGCTCTCGAAGCACTCGGGGAGCAAGGCCGGGTCGAGTCCGAGGAGGCCGAGCAGCTCGCGGCTCCATCGGCGATGGGCGACGTCGAGCAGCAACGTCCCGGCGGCGTCGCTCACCTCGGTCGCGAACGTCCCCGAGAGGCGGTAGCGGATGTAATCCTTGGGCAAGAGCACCTGACGGACGCGGTCCCAATGGGCCGGCTCGTTCCGGCGGAGCCAGAGGAGCTTGGGCGCGGTGAACCCGGTCAACGCCCGGTTGCCGACGAGCCGGACCAGCCCCTCGCGGCCCCCGGCCTTTTCCTCGATCTCGGCGGCCTCGCGCCCGGTCCGCTGGTCATTCCAGAGGAGGGCGGGCCGGACGACCGCGCCGGCGGCGTCGAGGAAGACCGAGCCGTGCATCTGCCCGCTCAAACCGATCGCGGCGACGTCGACCGGCTTGAGGTCCCCCCGGGCCAGGACTTCGCGGACGGTGGCGGCGGTCGCGCGCCACCAGTGTTCGGGGTCCTGCTCCGACCAGCCGGGCCGGGGGTGCTCGCAAGGGTACTCGGCCGAGGCCGAGGCGAGGATCGTGCCTGCCTCGTCGATGGCGATCGTCTTGGTCCCCGAGGTCCCGACGTCGATGCCCAGCGTGACGCTCATGGGTCGTCCTCCCCTACCTTCAAGGCCGTCCCAGGAGCTTGTCGACCGACTCGACGGCGATCGGGTGGTACGTCGGCCGGGCCCGGGTGTAGATCGCCCGCGCCCGCTCGGCCCCTCCGGGGGTCTTCATCAGCTCGCGGTAGAGGGGCATGAGGAACTTCCGCCGGCCGATGGTAGTCAGGAACGCTTCGGTCCGGGCGTCGGCCGGTCGGTAGCCGTTCCGGGCGGCCATGACGAGCCAGGGGGCGGCGACCTCGGCGTTTTCCCGCTTCGTGAGGCCGAACGCCGCGTCGAGTTCGGCCATCCGGTCGGCCGAAATCTTGTCGGGGATGGCCCGGAGGAATCGGACCCATTCCTGGGTCGTCCAATCACGAGTGTCGAGCTTGCCGGCGGGCGTCGCGCCGGCGACCCAGGCCGCCGCCGCGCGGTCGACCCGGTCGAGCCGCCCCGAGGTTGGCTCGCTGAACGGGGCCTTGAGGCCGGGGGCCTCGACCCAGGCGTCGACGTCGACCCGGGCCGCGGCCGTCGGGTCGATCGGGAACAGCTTCGATCGGAGGTCGGCCAGGAAGTCGGCCGTGGTGATGCTCTGGAAAGCGTGGGCGTCGAAGTAGCCGAGCAAGAAGGCGTCGAACCGGGCGCGGCCGAAGGCGTGTTCGAGTTCGGTCAGGAACAACGCCCCCTTCTCGTAGGGGACCTGGGTCATCCCGTCGTCGGGGTCGCGGCCGGACAGGTCGATGTGGAGGATCTGGTCTTTCGAGTCGAGCCGGGCCAGCTCCTCGCGCAACTCCTGGAGCCCGAGGACCGCCTCGATCCGGGCCCGGTCCTGCCCGTGGATGTCCTCGATGATCCGCCGTTCGAGGTAGACGGTGAACCCCTCGTTGAGCCAGAAGTCGCGCCAGGTGGCGTTGGTGACGAGGTTGCCCGACCACGAATGCGCCAGCTCGTGGGCCACCAGGGCGACGAGCGAGCGGTCGCCGGCCAGGATCGTCGGCGTGGCGAAGGTGAGCTTGGGGTTCTCCATCCCGCCGAACGGGAAGCTCGGGGGCAGGACCAGGAGGTCATACCGGCCCCATCGGTAAGGGCCTAACCGCTTCTCGGTGGCGGCGACCATCGCCTCGGTGTCGGCGAACTCGCGCGCGGCCTTGTCCACCATCGAGGGCTCGGCCCAGACCCCGGTCCGGGGGCCGAGCGGGCGGAACGCGAGGTCGCCCACGGCCAGCGCTATTAGGTAGGAAGGGATCGGCTGGGGCATCGCGAACCGGAACGTGCCCGGCGGCTGGCCGGGGATCGCGTCGGCCGACATCAGGGCGGTCAACCCGTCGGGGGCCCGGATCGTCGCGGCGTAGGTGATCCGGACGCCGGGCGAGTCCTGGAGCGGAATCCAGGTCCGGGCCTGGATCGCCTGGGACTGGGTGAACAAGAACGGCCGCTTGCCGCCCGCCGTCCGGGGCGGGTCGAGCCACTGGAGGGCCCCGGCCCCGGGCGAGGTCCGGTACCGGACGCGGAACCGGCCCGCCGGGCCGGCGAACGGGATCGTCAGCGACCGGCCGAGGATCGGGTCGGACGGGCCGAGTTGATGGGTCCGTCCTCGCCAGGCCGGGCCGTCGGCCTCCTCGACCCCCTCGACCCGCAAGCCCTTCGAATCGAGGACCAGCGGGCTCTCGGCCGGTGCGCCGGGCCGGCGCTCGACGTCGAGGGTGGCGGTCCCGGCCAGCTCCTGGCTCGCGAAGTCGACCGTCAGGTCGAGTTCGACGTGGCGGACCCGGACCTCGTGGGGATTGCCGAGCGAGTGGACGTCGCTGCGAGCCGGGCCCTCGGGATCGGCCATCACCGGATCACCCCCCCAGGCCGCGATCAGGACCGAGAACCATCCGACCTTGCCGCCGAGCCGCATGGTGTCCCCCGATCCCGCCGCCCCGGAAGCCCGTCGACGCCTCGAATCTATCCCACCCGGGCCCCGATCGCCAGCCGGCACTGGGCTCAAGGCGCCGGACCCGATCAGGGGCCGTCGCGCCGACGGCACCGGGGGTCGAGAAGCGTCCGAGAAAAAAAGCGCAAACAACCTTCCGACCTTTCTCGTAAGATCAGTTGCGCCCCACAGCTTGTTGAACAATTGGTATACGGCCGCTCCCGGTCAGCAGGCCTCGCGCATCCTCGCCTCCCGAAGCAGCGATCGCCCCGACGCCCCGGCCTTGGCCCGCGACGAGTTCGCGGGACCGGCCATCCCCGGCGACGACCGATCAAGATCACCGACGCAGGGCCGGTCCGGCTCGCGACTTCACCGGGGTCGACGCCCGGGGTCGGGGATTTTCCGCTTAACCCGCCGGAGATGATCTATGAACGAGACGATGGCCGGGCGACTCTTCAGCCGCCGTGGGTTCTTGACGGTGGGCGCGGCCGGGTTCGGGTTGACCCTGGGCGACTTCTTCCGGATGAAGGCCCGCGCCGACCTCAAGGGCTACGCGCCGATCGCGGCCAAGGCCGACTCGATCATCCACATCTTCCTGCCCGGCGGGATCGCCCACCAGGAAACCTTCGACCCCAAGCCGTTCGCGCCGGTCGAATATCGCGGCGAGCTGGCTCCGATCGCCACCAAGATCGACGGCGAATCGTTCAGCCAGACGCTCCCCCGGACCGCCCAGGTCGCCGACAAGATCACCGTCATCCGGTCCATGACCCACGGCGAGGCGGCGCACGAGCGCGGCACCCACAACATGTTCACGGGGTATCGGCCGAGCCCGGCGTTGCAGTACCCGAGCATGGGGAGCGTGGTCTCCCACGAGTTCGGCCCCCGGAACGACCTCCCGCCGTATGTTTGCGTGCCGACGATGCCCAATACCTACGCGGGCACGGGCTACCTCAGCTCGTCGTTCTCGCCATTCAGCCTGGGCAGCGATCCATCCAGCGGCGGCTTCAAGGTCCAGGACCTGGACCTGCCCGCCGGGGTCGACGACTCGCGGTTCGCCACCCGCCGCCACGTCCTCGACGCCGTCAACGAGCACTTCGCCCGGAAGGAGAAGGGGGACGGCCTGGCGGCGATGGATACGTTCTACGACCGGGCCTACAGCCTGATTGGCTCCCCCAAGGCCCGCGAGGCGTTCCAGATCGCCGCCGAACCGCCCGCGATCCGCGACGAATACGGCCGGAACGCCGCCGGCCAGCGGATGCTGATGGCCCGCCGCCTGGTCGCCGCCGGCGTCCGGTTCGTGTCGCTCCAGTTTGGGAGCTGGGACCTCCACGCCAACATCTTCGCCAGCATGCGGGCCCAGATGCCCGCCTTCGACCAGGCTTACGCGACCTTGATCCGCGACCTCGACCGGACCGGCCTGCTCGACCGGACCCTGGTCATGGTGTCCAGCGAGTTCGGCCGGACACCCAAGGTCAACAAGGACGCCGGCCGCGACCACTGGCCCAAGGTCTTCTCGATCGCCCTGGCCGGCGGCGGGATCAAGAAGGGGTTCGTCCACGGAGCCTCGAACTCCACCGCCACCGAGCCCGAGCGCGACCCGATCGGCCCCGAAGACCTCGCCACCACCCTGTACCACCAACTCGGGATCGTCGCCGACAAGGAACTCATGGCCCCCGGCGGCCGGCCCATCGAGATCGTCGACGGCGGCAAGGTCCGGACCGAGTTGCTCGCCTGACCCGCCGCGACGTAGGATCGGAGCGGGCCCGGGATCGGCCGCGTCCGGTTCGCAGCTCGAACGTGGGAGGACGGGACGATGGTGGTGGTGATCTTCGATCGCGCTCAAGGAAAGAAACTCATCCGGGATCGGCGTCGGCAAGGGATCGACCGGCACGACGAAGTTTGGGACGGAGTCTATGTGATGTCGCCGATCGCCAACAATGAGCATCAATTCGTGACGGGCAAGTTAACGACGGCCTTGGACGGGGCCCTCGCCGAGGTCGTTGGGGCCTTGGTCTTCCCCGGCTGCAACGTCAGCGATCAGCCCGACAATTGGGAGAAAAATTACCGCGTCCCCGATGTCGCCGTCTTCCTGCCCGGCAATCAGGCCCAGGACAAGGGTACTCACTGGCTGGGCGGGCCCGACTTCGCCGTCGAGATCCTCAGCCGTCACGACCGCTCGCGGAAGAAGTTCGGATTCTACGCCAGCGTCGGCGTCCGCGAGTTGCTCCTGGTCAATCGCAAGCCTTGGACGCTTGAACTTTACCGGCTTACCGATGGCGAATTGAGACTCGTCGGTAAGATCACCCAGGACTCTCAAAACTCGCTGGCGAGCGAAGTCCTCCCGGTCTCGTTCCGCCTGATCGCCGGAGACAAGGCCCGCCCCTCGATCGAAGTCGTTCACACGCAAAATGCCCGCCGCTGGCTCGCCTGACCGTTGGGTTGGTATGAAATAGAGGCCACACGACTGCAATCATGCACGACCTGGCCCCAGACCTTTTCATTGGGCGCGGCGAGACGAAGCCTCATGATGGCTCGTTTTTCCCGACGCCCCCCACCCGCCTCCCGGACTTTTCGCCATGAGCCAGACGCCCCACGCCCGGTTATTCCTCGGCGCCTTCCTGATGGTCGCATCGGCCACGGAAGCCCGGGCCGCTTCGCCCAGCCTGGGGGCGGTCCGCCCGGTCGGCGGGCAGCGGGGGACGGAGGTGGTGGTCGACCTCACCGGCGCCCGCCTGAAGGACGCCCAGGAAGTCCTGTTCTATCAGCCGGGCGTCCGCGCGGTGAAGCTGGAAGTCGTGGCGGATAGTCACGTCCGGGTGACCCTCAAGATCGACGCCGATTGCCCGCTCGGGTTCCACGACCTCCGGTTGCGGACGGCCACCGGCCTCAGCGAGATGCGGACCTTCGGCGTGGGAGCCTATCCCGAGACGATCGAGGTCGAGCCCAACGACGACTTCGCCCGGCCGCAGGTCATCCCGTTCGGCTCGGTCGTCAACGGCGTGGCCAGGAGCGAGGATGTCGACTTCTACGCCTTCGCCGCCAAGAAGGGGGACCGGATCACCGCCGAGGTCGAAGGGGCCCGGCTCGGGATCGCCCTGTTCGATCCCTACGTGGCGATCATGGACGCGAGGCGGTTCGAGCTGGCGGCGAGCGACGACGCGGCCCTGATCTGGCAAGACGCCGTCGCCTCGGTCGTCGCGCCGAGCGACGGGACGTACATCGTCCAGGTCCGCGAGAGCGCCTACGCCGGGACCAACAACTGCCTGTATCGCCTCCACGTCGGCGACTTCCCCCGGCCGACGGCCACGATCCCCGCCGGCGGCAAGTTCGGCGACACGATCGACGTCAGGCTCGTCGGCGACGTCCTCGGCGATCAGACGACTCGTGTGACCTTGCCCGCCGACCAGGACCGCGACTTCGGGATCGTCGCCCGCGACGCCCGGGGCACGGCCCCCCACCCCAACGCCTTCAAGCTGTCGCCGTTCGGCAACGTCATCGAGGCCGAGCCCAACGACGACCAGCCGACCGCGACCCGGTTCGAGGCCCCGCTCGCCCTCAACGGCGTGATCGGCCAGCCCGAGGACGTCGACCACTTCGTCTTCGCGGCCCGGAAGGGGCAGAACTACACCATCCGGGTCTTCGCCCGCCGGCTCCGCTCGCCGCTCGACCCCGTCCTCTCGATCGCCAAGAAGGGGGGCGGGAACCTGGCGGGCAACGACGACGCCAACAACTCGCCCGACAGCAACCTCCGGTTCGCCATCCCCGAGGACGGCGAATACGTCATCGGCCTGAGCGACCACCTCAAGAAGGGGGGCCCCGATTATTTCTACCGGATCGAGGTCGGCTCGGCCGTCCCCATGATCGCGCTGAGCGTGCCCGACGAGTCGCTCCCGCGCGGGGCGCCGGCGGTCGGGGTGGCCGTTCCCCGGGGGAACCGCCAGGCCCTCCTGGTGAGCGGGCGGCGGGTCGAGGCCGGCGGGGCGATCCGGGTGGGCCTCGAAGGGCTCCCCGCCGGGGTCACGGCCCAGGCCGACGACATGGCGGCCAACCAGCCGACGTTGCCCGTCCTGGTCGAGGCCAGGGCCGACGCCCCGATCGCCGGCGCCCTGGTCAACGTCGTGGGCAAGCCGGTCGACCCCAAGCTCGTCGTCCCCTCGGAGTTCCGCCAGACGTCGGAATTCGTCCTGGGCCAGAACAACATCTCGTACTGGTCCCGGACCGTCGACCGCCTGACCGTGGCCGTGACCGAGGAAGCCCCGTTCTCGATCGACGTCGTCGAGCCCAAGGTCCCGCTGGTCCGAGGCGGCTCGATGGCCTTGAAGGTGGTGGCGCGGCGGAAGCCCGGATTCACGGCGCCGATCGCGGTGGCCCTGCCCTGGAACCCGCCCGGCGTCAGCTCGTCCGGCGGCGTCTCGATCCCCGAGAAGGCCGACGAGGCGGTGATCCCGATCAACGCCGACGGCGCCGCCGCGCTCCAGACCTGGCGGATCGTGGTCAACGGCACCGCCGGGACCCCGGGCGGGCCGATCATGGTCTCCTCGGAACTGGCCAGGCTCACCGTCGCCGCCCCGTTTTTGGCCCTGACCTACCAGCCGGCCAGCGTCGAGCAGGGGCAGGAGGTCGACCTGGTCGTCGGGGTCACCAAGGCGGTCGACTTCCCGGGCGAGGCCAGGGTCACTCTGATCGGGCTGCCGAACAAGGCGACCACCGAGACCAGGGCGATCACCAAGGACAGCAAGGAACTCGTGTTCCGGGTCAAGACCGACAAAGCGTCGCCCGCCGGCAATCATCAAAACTTGTTCTGCCAGGTGGCGATCGTCCAGGACGGCGAGCCGATCCTCCACAACCTCGGCTCCGGCCAGATCCGGATCGACGTCCCGCTCCCCCCCAAGCCCAAGCCGGTCGCCCCCACCCCGGTCGCCGCCGCGGCACCCCCGCCCAAGCCCGCCACGCCCGCCCCCGTCGCCGAGAAGCGCCTGACCCGGCTCGAAAAGCTCCGGCTCGAAGCCGCCGAGCGGGCCAAGGGCGGCGACGCGCCAGCCCCCGCCCCGGTCAAGAACCCGTGAGCGGCCGCCCCGCGATGATCACCCCCCTGCCCCCTCGACCCCGAAACTCCTTCCCCGGGACGCCCTTGAGGATCTTTCCCATGAACGCGGCGTCGACCTTGCTCGCCTTCCTCGCCCTGGGCGGATCGGCCTCGACGACGCGAGCCGAGGGGGTCGCGGCCCTGGCCAAGGTCGAGGTCTTCCCCGGCGAGGTCCAGCTCACCACCGCCCGCGACCGCCAGTCGCTGGTCGTGCAGGCGACCTACGCCGACGGGATCACCCGCGACGTCACCGCCCGCGCCACGATCACCCCGGCCGACCCCGCGCCCGTCCGGGTCGACCGGGCGACGGTTTATCCGGTCGCCGACGGCGAGACCACCCTCGCCGTCGCCTTCGAGGGGCGGACGATCCCGGTCGCCGTCAAGGTCGCCCGGGCCGCTGAACGGCCGCCGCTCAGCTTCCGGCTCGACGTGATGCCCGTCTTCATGAAGGCCGGGTGCAACACCGGCAGTTGCCACGGGGCGGCCCGGGGCAAGGACGGGTTCCGGCTTTCCCTGTTCGGCTTCGACCCCGACGGCGACCACTTCCGCCTGACCCGCGAGATGGTCGGCCGCCGGGTCAACCTCGCCGTCCCCGACGACAGCACGCTCCTCGAAAAATCGATCGGCGCCGTCCCGCACACCGGCGGCAAACGGATGGAGAAGGGGGACGAGCTGTATTCGACCCTCCGGGGCTGGGTCGACGCCGGCGTGCCCGTCGACGACGTCGCCCGGCTGCCCAAGGTCGTCGGGGTCGAGCTCTACCCTCGCAAGGCGGTCCTCGACGGCGAGAAAGAAACCCAGCAGATGACCGTCCGGGCCCGCTACTCGGACGGGACCGACCGCGACGTCACCTCGCTGACCGTGTTCCTCACGAACAACGAGACCTCGGCGGCGATCACCCCCGGCGGCCTGGTCACGGCCGGGGCCCGGGGCGAGGCGTTCGTGATGGCCCGGTTCGAGACCCAGACCGTCGGCTCGCAAGTACTCGTCCTGCCCAAGGGCCTGAAGTTCGACGACCCGGCCGAGCCCGAGGCCAACACCATCGACGGCCTGGTCGCGGCGAAGCTCAGGAAGCTCCGGATCGGCCCGTCTGAACTTTGCACCGACGAGGTGTTCGTCCGCCGGGCCTACCTCGACGTCATCGGCCTGCCGCCCACGGTCGACGAGTATGGCCGGTTCATGGACACGGCCGGGCCGGACAAGCGGGCGAAGCTGGTCGACGAGCTGCTCGGCCGCAAGGAATTCTCCGAGCTTTGGGTCAACAAGTGGGCCGAGATCCTCCAGGTGAAATCGTCGACGCAGGTCAGCTACAAGGCGATGTTCTTGTATTACAACTGGCTGGTCGAGCGGCTCGGCAAGGACACGCCGATGGACGAGATGGTCCGGGACCTCCTCGGGGCCAGCGGCGGGACGTTCAAGAGCCCCTCGACCAACTTCTACCAGGCGACCAACATGACCCTGGAGATGACGGAGAACGTCGCCCAGGTTTTCATGGGCATGCGCATCCAGTGCGCCCAGTGCCACAACCACCCGTTCGACCGCTGGACTCAGGACGACTATTACGGCTTCGCCGCCTTCTTCGCGCAGGTCGGCCGGAAGCAGGCCGAGGACCAGCGCGAGACGATCATCTTCAACTCGGGCGGCGGCGAGGTGAGCCACCCCGTCGGCAACCGGCGGATGGCGCCCAAGTTCCTTGGCGGCCCCGCGCCCGAGGTCAAGGGCAAGGATCGCCGGGTGGTCCTGGCGAAGTGGCTGGCCTCGCCGGAAAACCCGTGGTTCGCCACGTCGTTCGCCAACCGGGTCTGGGCCCACTTCTTCGGCATCGGGATCGTCGAGCCGGTCGACGACTTCCGGGTCTCCAACCCCCCGACCAACCCCGAACTCCTCGAAGAACTGGGCCGGCGGTTCACCGATTCCCGGTACGACCTCAAGGGACTGGTCCGCGACATCTGCAACTCGCGGGCCTACCAGCGCTCGACCCGACGGAACCCGAGCAACGAGGCCGACGAGCGGAACTTCGCCCACGCCAACCTCCGGCGGATCAAGGCCGAGAACCTCCTCGACGCGATCAGCCTGGTCACCGACACCAAGGACAAGTTCAAGGGGCTCCCCCTCGGCGCCCGGGCCACCCAGATCGCCGACGGGAGCACCTCGACCTACTTCCTGACCACCTTCGGCCGGGCCACCCGCGAGACCGTCTGCTCGTGCGAGGTCAAGATGGAGCCCACGCTCTCGCAGGCCCTCCACCTCCTCAACGGCGACACCGTCAACGGCAAGATCGGCCAGGGCGGCGTCATCAAGCGGCTGATCGCCACCCGCAAATTCCCCGAGGAGCGGGTCGTCGAGCTTTACCTCCGGAGCCTGTCCCGGATGCCCACCCGCGCCGAGCTCGACAAGCTCCTCCCCGCCTTCGCCGAAGGGGCCAACCCGGAGCAAGCCCTGGGCGACCTGTTCTGGGCCCTGCTCAACAGCCGGGAATTTTTGTTCAATCACTGAATTAAAGATCACAGATTACAAGATTTCAGATTTCAGAGGCATCAGGATCATTTCCTGTTGCAAATCTGAGATTTGCAATCCGTCATTCTGAGTGCCCGTCCCCGATTCTTCGGACCCCGAGGCCCGCGTCATGCCCTGGAAATCGACCCTCGGATTCGCCCTCTGGCTCGCCTGCTCGGCGATGGCGGCCGACGACAAGGCCAAGCCCAAGCCCAAGGTGACGTACCAGGACCACGTCGGGGCGATCTTCCAGGCCCGGTGCAACTCGTGCCACAACGCCGACAAGCAGAAGGGGGGCCTGGCCCTGGAAACCTTCGCCGCCACGATGCAGGGGGGCGGGTCGGGCAAGGTCGTCGAGCCGGGCGACGTCGCCGGCAGCCACCTCTGGGGGCTCGTCTCGCACGCCGAGGAGCCCAAGATGCCGCCCAACGGCCCCAAGATCCCCGACGCCGAGCTGGAAGTCCTCAAGCTCTGGATCGAGGGCGGGGCCCTGGAGTCTTCCGGGAGCGTGGCGACGGTCAAGGCCCGGCCGAAGTTCGAGTTCAAGCTCGACCCGTCGAGCCTGGGCAGGCCCGTCGGCCCGCCGGCGATGCCCGACGGGGTGTCGACCGAGCCGGTCGTGGTGAGCGCCCGGCCCAACGCGATCGTGGCCCTGGCCGCCAGCCCCTGGGCCCCGCTGGTCGCGGTGGCCGGGCACAAGCAGGTGCTGCTCTACCAGGCGGCGACGAACCGGCTCGTCGGCGTCCTCCCGTTCCCGGAAGGGACGATCCACGTCCTCAAGTTCAGCCGGAACGGGTCGCTGCTGCTGGCCGGCGGCGGCCGGGGCGGCCAGTCGGGCCTGGCCGTGGTCTTCGACGTGAAGACGGGCAAGCGGGCCTTCGAGATCGGCAAGGAATACGACGTCGTCCTGGCCGCCGACATCAGCCCCGATCATGGCCAGGTCGCCCTCGGCGGCCCGAGCAAGGTCGTCCGGGTCTACGGGACGGCCGACGGCCAGCTCCAGTTCCAGATGAAGAAGCACACCGAGTGGGTCACGGCCCTGGAATTCAGCCCCGACGGGGTGCTGCTCGCCACCGGCGACCGGAACAACGGCCTGGTCGTCTGGGAGGCCCAGACCGGCCGCGAGTTCTTCGACCTCCGCGGCCACGCCGGGGCGATCACCGACATCAGCTGGCGGCTCGATTCCAACGTCGTCGCCTCGGCCGCCGAGGATGGCTCCGTCCGGATCTGGGAGATGGAGAACGGCACCCCGGTCAAGTCCTGGAATGCCCACGGCGGCGGGGTCGCCTCGGCCCGGTTCGCCAGGGACGGCCGGATCGTCACCGCCGGCCGCGACCGCGCCGTCCGGGTCTGGGGCCAGGACGGCGGCAAGCGGCGCGACTTCGAAGCGTTCACCGACCTCGCCCTCCGCGCCGTCTTCGCGGCCGACGACGCCCGGGTCGTCGCCGGCGACTGGTCGGGCGAGGTCCGGGTCTGGGACGCCGGGGATGGCAAGCGGCTGGGCCAACTGATCGCCAACCCCGAGCCGATCGCCGCCCGGCTCGCCAAGGCCCGGGCCCTGATCGAGGCCGCCCGGGCCGAGGCCGAGGCCGCGACCAAGGGCCTGGCCCCGCTCGAAGCCGCCCGGGCCGCCGCCGAAAAAGCCCTGGCCGAGAAGCGGCCGGCCGTGGATGCCCTGGTCGCGCGGCTCGGGGACCTCCGGGCCGAGGCCGAGGCGCTGGCCAACGAGCAGAAGATCTCCGAGGCCGCCCGCGTCACCGCCAGCAAAGGGCCTTGATATCGCGGAAGAGGAGAGATTGGACCGCCAAGACGCCAAGGCCGCGGAGAGGAAGAAGAGAGGAAACGGAACACCGAAAGGATTTATTGGGAATAAATGTGGCAGATTTGATCAAATAAAGCTTCTTGACTCCTCTTCTTCCTCTCCGCGACCTTGGCGTCTTGGCGGTTCCATGACTTGCCTTCTCCGACTCGCCGCTCAGAAGACCCGGGGGTAGCGGGCATCGCCCAGGCCGGGGGCCTTGCCGGCCTCGCGGAGGGCCATCCGTTCGCGGAGGTCGAAGAGGGCCCGATCCCCCTGAGTCGCTTCGAGCAAGCAGTCGAAGGGGACATCGGCGGGGGTGTGTTCGAGGAGCGCCTCCAGGTCGTCCGGTTCGACCCAGTCGGCATGGAGGATGCGCTCGCCGGGGTTCTGGGAGGGGCTGCTGAAGTGGACCAGGGGCGGCCCATCGTTGGGCTTCCAGGTGTCGAAGCAGAGGCCGATCAGTCGGGCGGGGTCAGGGTTGTCGCCGGGGTTGGCGTGGTGGTGGACCCAGTCGAAGACGACCGGGATGCCCAGGCGGTCGGACACTTCCAGGACGTCGTCCACCCGGTAGCGGCTGTCGTCGTTCTCCACGGCCAGGCGAGCCTTCCAGCTCGCGGGCAGGGCGGCGACGACCGACACGAACCGATCGAGCGAGCCGGCCTTGTCGCCGAACGTCCCGCCCACCCGGAGCACCAGCTTGTGCGTGTGGTCGGCCTGCATCGCGTCGAACAGGCGGACGTGCCAGCCCAGTTCCAGGATCGACAGCGCGACCGTCTCCGGGCCGGGCGCGTTGAGCAGGGTGTGCTGCCCCGGGTGCATCGTCAGCCGCAAGCCGTGGAGCCGGAGGTAACGGCCGATCGCTTCGAGGTCGCCGGCGAACTCGTCCCACCAGGCGATGGCGTTGCCCGGGTGCGAGGCGAACGGGATGACCTGGCTGCTGACCCGATACAGGTGGATGCCTTGCTCGTCGTGGAACCGGACGATCCGCGACAGGTCGCGGAGGTTGTCGCCGATCAGCGAACGGACGAGGTCGGGGGTCGCGTCCTGGGGCCGGCAGGTCCGTGTCGTGCTGGCGTCGAACGTCTGCGTGGCCGCCGCGTAGCCGAGATGCCTGAGCACGGGTCACCCCACACGTTCCGGTCCGCGATGGGCTTCAAGCTCACATGGTTCATCCCAGATGTAACGCAAGGGTCATGCCAGTCCCGATTTGCTTGCTCGATCACTCCCCCCGACCTCGCCCGGGCCGTCCCCCGGGTCAGGAGGGGATCAGGCCCGAGCCGACCAGGGCCCGGATGTGCTTGCAGCCCTCGGGGTCGATCCCGTCGCGCCGGAAGACGAAGTCCGGGCAATCGCACTGGGGGCCGTGGGGCGTCCGGGCCACGTCGTAGGCCGTGCCGTCGCCCTTGAGGAGCCGGAACCCCCGCTCCGCGATGATCGGGTCGCAGGTCAACGGCTCGATCGCGTAGGTCGTCCGCCCGATGGTCAGGTCGAGTCGATAAGGGGCCGCGGCGAGCCGGGGCTTCGGCATGCGAGCCGGACGGGTGGCCGTCATCTGTCCTCCCTTTCCTCGATCAGGGCCGGTGTCGGGCCAGTCGGACCTTGCCATTATACAGAAGAACACCAACACGGGCAAGGCTCGGCGGGGCGCCGGTAGGGTCGATCGGCCCTTCAAGTGGGGTCGGGAGACGGATGGCAGATCCCGAGGATCTCCGATTTCAGAGGGATAGGTTTCCCTCGTCCCGAGGCCTCCTGAAATCGGAGATCCTTGGGATCTGGACTCCCGCGAAGTGACGAACCGATCGACCCCGGGGGCGCCGGCTCTCCCTTTCCCGGGCCGTCCGGGTCGTCTAGAATCCCGGCACGGGCTCGGGGGTTTCGGGCCCGGGGAGGATGACGGCCATGAGATGCGCCTCGGCCCTTTCCACGTTGCGAGACAGCGATTCGGCCATCGCCGAGGTACTCGATCGGCTGGCCGGGGCGTTCGCCGGGACGACGGCCGACCTGGCCCTCGGGTTCGCCTCGATGCACCACGCCGAGGCCCTGGGCCGCCTGGGGGCCGAGCTGGCCGCCCGGGGGTTGGGGCGTCACAGCCTGGGGTGCACGGCGGAAGCGATCATCGGCGACGGCCGCGAGGTCGAGGAAGGGCCGGCCTTGAGCGTCTGGGCGATCCGCCTGCCCGGCGCCGAGTTCCGGCCGCTCCGGATCGACGACGGCGACGACGGCCTCGCGACCCTCCGGGGGCCCGGCCGGGGCGGGGAGACCACGCTGCTCCTGGGCGACCCGTTCACCTTCGCCCCCGACCCCTGGCTCAAGCGGGTCGACGCCGAGGTGCCCGGCTCGCAGGTCCTGGGCGGGATGGCCAGCGGCAGCCAGGTCCCGGGGGAGAATCGGCTCTTGCTCGACGGCCGGGTCTTCAACGATGGCGCCGTGGGGTTGGTCCTGGGGGCCTCGGTGGCGGTCCGGACGCTGGTCAGCCAGGGATGCCGGCCGATCGGTCGCCCGATGATCGTGACCCGGTCCGAGAAGAACGTGATCCGCGAACTGGGCCGACGGCCGGCCCTGGAAGTCCTCCGCGAACTCTTCGACGACCTCACGCCCGACGATCGCGAGCGGGTCCAGGCGGGCCTGCACATCGGCCGGGTCATCAACGAATATCAGGACAAGTTCGGCCGGGGCGACTTCCTGGTCCGCAACGTGATGGGGGCCGACGACGCCGGCGGGATCGCGATCACCGACCTCGCCCGCGTCGGCCAGACCGTCCAGTTCCACGTCCGCGACGCCGAGACCGCCGACGAGGACCTCCGCGGGATGATCGAGGCCGAGGGGCCCGGCCGCCCCTCAAGCCGGACGGCGGGGGTCTTGCTCTTCTCCTGCAACGGACGCGGGACCCACCTGTTCCCCGGCCCCGATCACGACGTCACGGTGATCCAGGACCTGCTCGGCCCGGTGCCGGTGGCCGGGTTCTTCGCGATGGGGGAACTGGGCCCGATCGGCGGCCAGAACTTCATCCACGGCTTCACCGCCAGCGTCGTCCTATTCGAAGGGGACGAGGAGCCCACCGCCCCATGACGGGCGGCCGGGCGGGGCGGGCCCGGGCGGCGATCACCGGCGCCTCACGAGCCGATTCGTTGCCCAAGTGCCCTCCTCAGCCAAGGGGCGGCCTGCCCCGGGTGGCTCCCGGTCGTGCCGTTGGCGAGGCCGGTCTCGGTTTTCCGGCATGGGATGATTCGATTTCCGATTCAAGATCGCAGATTTCAGCAACTAAGAAAATTCTTTGAAATCTGCAATCTTGAATCCGAGATCGGAACTTTTCCAGATCATTTCCGGAGGCCCTTGGGCGTGCCGGGCAAGGGTTGGGCCCGGGGGTCGGCGGGGGGACGGTCAAGGGTGATGTAGGCGAACAGGTCGGCCAGCTCCCGGGGCTGGATCTGGATCTCGATCCCTTCGGGCATCAGCGACAGCGGGCTGACCCTCAGTTCCTCGATCGAGGCGCGGGGGATCGCCTCGATTTTTCCCCCTTGGAGCTTGAGGACGACGCGACCCGGGCTGTCCTCGACGACCAGGCCGGTGAGGACCCGGCCGTCGGTGGTGGCCACGGTGGTCCCCTGGTAGCCCGGGCCGATCACGAGGTTGGGGTCGAACACGTTGGACAAGAGCTGCTCGTACGAGGCCCGGCCGTTGAGGGTGATCTCGGGGCCGACGTCCTGCCCTTCGCCGTAGATCTTGTGGCACTGGGCGCAAACGTTCCGGAACACCTGGGCGCCAGCGACGGGGTCGCCGTGGGCGTCGGCGAGGCTGGTCCGCATCTGGTCGATCACCCGTTCGCGGGCCGGGCTCCGCGCCTCGCGGACGGTCCCCCAGGTCGCCTTGACGCGGTCGCGGATGTCCTTGTCCCGACCGGCCGAGAGCTTACGGACCTGGTTGAGGTTGAGGGCGGACGGCGGGATCTGATCCCGGGCGACGGCATCCAGGAGCGCCCGGGTCCAGGGGGCGCGCTGGGTCAGCAGTTCGACCGCCTTGGGCTGGAGTTCCGGCTCCATCCGGGGATAGAGGTCCAGGACCACCGCGGCGACTTTCGGGCCTTCGAGCCGCCCGAGCGCGGCCAGGAGTTGACCCCGGAATTCGGCCAAGTCGCCGTCGCGGTCGACCAGGGTGGGGCCGACCGCGTCCAGGAGGGTCGGGTCGTTCGCCGCGACCAGGGCCTCCAGCGCCCGCAGTCGCTTCTCGAGGTCGGGCCCGGGCGTCGTCAAGGCCTTGCGCACCAGCTTGAGCGCGGCGGGGTCGTTCCAGGCGACCGCCACGAGGGCGGCGTCGAGGGCGAGCGGGGCCTCGGGGTCGCCCGCCAGGGTCGGGGCCAGGGCCTCCTTGAGCAGGTCGCGGAGGGCGGCTCGGTTCGCCCCCGACATCCCGCCCCCCTGGAGCTTCTCGGCGACGATCTGGAGCGACCATCCCGCCGCGCCCTCGGATTGGCCGTCGAGGGGCGCGGCCATGAGCTTCGCGACCAGCGCGACGGCGGCCTCGGGCCGGGGTCTGGCCGCGCCCAGGAGTCGCTCCACCGCCCTCGGCAGGAACCCGGCCAGCCCGGGCGACCGGCGGAGGTCGAGCTTGGCCACCAACGCGACGAAGGCGTCGCCGCGCGTCTCGAGCAGCGGGTGGAGGTTCTGCCAGACGATCGGCGCCAGGATCGGGTCCCCGTCATCCTGGTCGACGACGCCGATCAGTGTCGGCAGCGGGTCGACCCCGTCGAGCTTCCGGGCCGCGACGGCGACCTGGACCTGGACCCCGGGCGCGGGGTCGTCGGCCAGGGCCAGGACCTTTTCCAGGAGCGGCGCCGCGACCTTCCGGAAGTTGCCCGCCGCCCGGACGCCCCAGGCGCGGACGACGGGGTCGGCGTGGGCGAGCAACCGGGCGTGGAACCCGGGGTCGAGCCGGTCGGTCCCGACCAGCGCCCAGAGGGCGTGCATCCGGGCCTTCCGCGAAGCCCGGTCGTCCAGGACCAGCCGTTCCAGCTTGGGCCGGGTGGCGGCGGCGTCGCGCTCGCGGAGGATCTGCTGGGCGAGGTCGCGGAAGTAGATGTTGGGGCTCGCGAGCCGCTCGATCAGGCGATCGTCCGACTCCCGGGCCAGGTCGAACCGGGGGGCCCGGGGGGTGTCTTTGTAGCGGACCCGGTAGAGCCGGCCCTTGAGGCGGTCGATCCCCTGGGGGTCGCGGTTGGCGTCCTGATAGCAGTGGTAGCGGTCGTACCAGTCGAGGACGTACAGGCAACCGTCGGGGCCGGTCTTCTGGACGACGGACATGAACCAGGTGTCGTTGGCCCGGAGGAAGTCGGGCTCGGTTTCGCCCCGGTAGGTCGCCCCGAGCCGGGTCAAGCGGTCGGCGTTGACGCCGTTCCCGTGGATGTTGCCCATGTAGAGCTTGCCGCGATAGGCTTCGGGGTAGGCGTCGCTGTCGAAGTAGTGAATCCCGCAGTAGGCGGCCTTCTGGTGCTGGTGGTCGACGATCGATCCGAGCTTCCAGGTGAACGGCGGATACGGGCCGCCCTGGCGGTGGTAATAGCCGGACTCGGTGAGGTGCCAGAGGTGGTCGATCACGCAGGCGCTGGCGAAGGCGTCGCCGTCGCCGTTCCAGGTGATCCCCCAGGGGTTGCTGGTCCCCTCGCAGAAGACCTCGAAGGCGCGGGTCTTGGGATGAATCCGGAACACGGCGCAGGTGAATTCGTGCCGCTTGCCCTGGTGCTCGATCCGGGCGGGGTTGAAGACGCCGTTCCAGCCGTAGAGCCAGCCGTCGGGGCCCCAGGTCAGCGAGTTGGGCAGCTCGTGGGTGTCGTGCCGGCCGAAGCCGGTGACGACGACCTCGCGGGTGTCGGCCACCCCGTCGCCGTTGGTGTCCTTGAGGAACAGGATGTCGGGCGCGTTGGCCACCCAGACGCCGCCGGCGCCGACGGCGATCCCCGAGGGGATGTTGAGGTCGTCGGCGAAGGTCGTGAACTTGTCGGCCGCCCCGTCGCCGTCGGTGTCTTCGAGGACCTTGATCCGGTCGCGGCCGGGCCCGGGCGATTTCCGGGGATATTCCAGGCTTTCCGTGATCCAGATCCGCCCGCGCCCGTCGAAGGTCATGGCGACCGGGTTGACGATGTCGGGCTCGCTGGCGACCAGCTCGACCCGGAACCCGGGCGGCACGGTCATCTTGCGGACCGCTTCCTCGGGCGAGAGAGCCGGGCCGGGCGGCCGGTCCTGAGCATGGGGGATCGGCTCGTCGCCGATCGCCCCGGCCGGGGCGATCAGGAAACCCGTCGAGACCAGCAGCCGGGCGAGCGCGGACCGTCCGCTCATCGTCGAAACTCCAAGGGTACCGAAAGGAAAGACCGGGACACGCCGGGTCTCCGAGTATTCGACCCTCCGGCGGCGAACGCAAGGGGCCGGGGCGGTCGGGGCGCGACCGGCCCGGCCCGTTGGCGGCGGTTTTCTCGGGAGGGGATCAACTCCCTTTCCCCCGTTTCAACGGGCGGGCCTGGCTTCCTTGGTCAATTCCTTCTTGCGAAAAAGGTCCTGCCAGGCCTTGAGGCCCTTGCCCTCGGGGTTGTCGGGGTCGTATTCGAGGGTGTCGCGGCCGGTGAGGGCCCGGAGGTCGTCGAGCGCGAGTTCGCGGAGCCCCCGGCTCGGCGCCGTGGCGAGGTACTCGACGAGGGGGCCGAGGGTCGCCTCGTCGCGGGCGTCTTCGGGGCGGTAGCCGATCAAGAGCCGCTCGGCGATCTTGCCCCACATCTCGTCGTACTGGCGGGACAAGGCGTCGCGGATGGTCTTGGCCGGTTCGCCCCCCAGGGCCAGCCCGTCGCGGAGGACCCCGACGACCGCCCGGTGGATGGCCCGATCGTTCTTGCGATCCAGGCCGGTGACGACGGACTCCATGTCGCCGATCGACCCGAGGGCTTCGACCGCGAGCCGTCGGACCTGCTCCGACGGGTCGTCCATCGCCTCGACGATGTCGGAGAGGACGGGCCGCCCTTCGCGGAAATAGGTCACGAACTGCCGGCCGGTTTCCCCTTCGAGGGCCGTCGTCGACGGGTCGACCACCCAGGCCGGGGCCGAGTGCCGGCTCTTCTCGGCGAACCGCCCCGAGGTTTGCAGCGAGATCGCGGCCGGCCCGTCGACGACCTCTTCGGAATCGCCGACCCGGAGCGTCGCCTGCCCGTCGGGCACGAAGATCCGCAACCGCGCGGGGGAAGGCTCGACTTGCCCCATCGCCAACGTCGCCAGTCGTTCCACCCCGATCCGGGCGTTCGTGGCCGAAGACAGCGTCAAGACGTGGGACTCGAACCGGAGGGACACCGGCGCCGAGGGCGTGGCGTCGACCGCGACCAGCCGGCCTCGATTCAATCCCAGGCGCGGGGGTTGCTCCCGGTCGGGGTCTTCGAGCTGGACGTCGGCGGCCCCGACCAGCTCGACGGACGACTTGCCCAGCTTCAAGACGTTCCGGAACGGCGCGAGGTCGAGGAGCCGGGTCGCCTTGTCGAACGGCGCCTTGGCGGCGGTCATGGTGTAGGCGTTCGCCCCCGGATCGAGCCGGAGGACGACCCCCTGGATGGCCTCGAAGGTCCTCGGGGCGTCGTCCGAGATCACGGGAGCCGCCTTGGTCGTCGCCGGGGCGGTGGCGGTCGTGGTCGGGGGCGGGGCGGCGACGGCGAGGGGCCGCTCGGGGGGTTGGGCCACGTCCGGCGAAGCCTGCGGTTGCGCCGTCTTGATCGGCTCCGACCCCTTCATGAGCGGGAGCGACCCGCCCGGCTCGGGCCGGAGGCTGTACAAGGCCGTCGCGCCCAGGATCAAGATCAGGAAGAAGACCGCGGCGGGCGATCCGTATTTTTCGAGGGGCTTCCGGCGGCCGGAATCGACGTTGGACCAGGAGGTGATCGGGCGCCGGGCCGGGGCCTGGGATACTTCCTGCTTCGCCGCGTCGGCGGGCTTGATCGGCCGGCCCGGATCGGCGCGCGAGGCTTCCCGGCCCCGGACGAGGCGACTCATCCGCGCCTTCGTCTCGGCGGGGACCTTGGCCTTGTGGCCGATCAGGCTGAGGATCTGGTGGACGCTGGCCACCTCGGCCAGGTGGACGTCCGAGGTCAGGCACCGCTTTTCCAGCTCGGCCACCTGCTCGGCGGACAACTCGTTGTCGAGATAGGACGCGACCAGGTTCGGGTCGGTCGCGTCCGGGCCGGAGGCGTCGGGGACCGTCAGGCGGCGCTGGCGGGTGACCCGATGGACCCGCTCGACCAGTTCCTTGGCGAAGGGGCTCTCGGAAACCTGCTGGCCGATCGCCTTGACCTCGGACGGGGTCAACGTGTCGTCCAGCCAGGCGATCAAGGTCCTCAAGGTCAGGCGCATCGCGGGTCCCCTCCGGCGTCGGTTGGCGTTCGTCCCACTTATTAGGGGGATCTCGCGCGACGATCCGTCGCCGTCTTCACTCGTTTTCGGGGCGAATCCCGTAGAGGCGGATCTGCGGGTCTTGTTCCGCGACGCCATAAAGGGGCTGGAACACCTCGGGATGGGAGTCGGCCCATCGCCGCTCGATCGGGAACCATTCGCGATCGGCGACGTTATGCGCCCCTTCCCGGGGGTTGACCTTGGCCACGACCAGGATTTGAATCCGTTCCGCCCGGAGGTTGGCCAGCCACGACCGATAGTCGGGGCGGAGCCGGTCCCAACCCGGGAACGGGTTGTCCCACAGGGTCGGCAGGCCGAGGCCGCCCGCCGCCCGGTGATAGTCGTGCATCAGCCAGTCCCGGTGCTCGTCGACGTTGACGTACCGGACCTCGTTCTGGAGCCGCCCCCCCATCAGGTAGTAAGGGATCTTGATCCCCGCATAGGCCACCCGGACGCCGTCGGGCCCCGACCGCATCTCCAGGTCCATCCAGCCGTTGATGTATTCGGGGAAGGGAGGCAGCCGCAACCGCGACGGCCCGTTCATCGTCCAGGCGCCGTACGCGACCAGGGCCACCGACCCGGCCAGGGCGATCGACCCCCTCGACACGCCGGGCCGATGGACCCACCGGGCCCAACAGGCGGCGACGAGCGCGGACCCGATCCCCAGCCCGGCGAGGGGCCCCAGGCGGTGCCGGGCCTCGGGCTTCATCGTCGACGGCCGGAACGAGAGGATCTCGGCGGGCAGGACGATCGGCGCGGGGCTGATGTTCGGGATTCGCGCGTCCTGATCCCAGGGGATTTCCGGCTCGCGGGCCGCGACCGGCCAGACTTGCGGCGTGAGGAGGTGGACGGCCAGGAGCGCCGCGCCCAGGCCCCGCGACCACCAGGAGCGGTCGAGCAGCACGGCGAGCGGGACCGTCGCCAACCCCAACGCCTGGAGCATGAACCGCTGCTGCGTCCGATAGGGGATCGCGACCCAGTAGAGGAGCACGTTCGCGACCGCCAGGGCCGACACCATCCCGACCCATCGCGCCGAGGCTCGGTCTCGGCCCATCTTCCAGGCCCCCACGATCGCGAGCGACCACACGGGCAGCATCCGGGGGTCGAGCACGGCCAGCAAGATGTCGACGAACGCCCGCCAATCCCCGATCGGGAGGAAATAAGGGCTCCGCTCCATGACCTTGGGCTCGAACCAGCCGGGCAGCCAGGCCCGCCCCCCGAATCCGACGTGGATCGGATAGAGCGGGTTGCCCGTCAGGATCGCATTCTTGAGGGGCCAGTAACCCATCGTCAGGGCCGTCCCGAGGACGAGGAGGCCGAGGCGGCCCGCCCGCGCGCGGTATCGATCCTCGCGGAGCCAGACGGCCAGCGCCACCAGGACGAGCAAGGGGGGGATGAAGACGATGCCCGTCGGTTTCGTGCCCATCGCCAGCCCGGCCGCCAGCGCGCCCAGCGCCAGCGACGCCCCGCCGTCCGTCCCCCGGGCGTATCGGAGGAAGAAGTAGACGGCCAGGAGGTAGCCCGCCACGAAGATCACGTCCACGTTCGGCTCGAAGGCATAGATCAGGAACGGGCCGACCGAGCAAAACCAGGCCGACGCGATCATCGAGGCCGAGACCCCGGCCCCGGACTCCCGCGCCAGGGCGAACGCCGCGAGCCCGGCGACGACGAAGAACGGGACCTGCCCCACCTTCGCCAGCAGGTCCCCGTCGCCGAACGTCATCAACCAGGCGAACCAGAGGTCGCCGTTGGCCCAGAAGTAAGTGGCGCCGACTTCCCCGAACGGCGAGGCGACCGGGAAGATCCGGGCCGCCTTCCACCACCGGGCCGCGAAGTAAAGGTGATAAATCGGCCCGTCGCTGACGACCTTGACCGGGAACAAGAGCGAGATCAGCCCGAGGCGGGTCGAGGCCCAGACCAGGAGCGCCAGCGAGGCCGTCGCGGCGACCTCCACCCGACCCGCCGACCCCTCCTTGGCCGGGCCCGCCGGGGCGGGATGGAACCACCTCCATCCGAGTCCCAGGATCAGGCCGGACGCCGCCCAGAGGGTCAAGGGGATCGGCCGCAATTGCCCCAGGGAGCCCAGCAGCTCGGTCCCCACCGTCATCCAGGACCAGCCCACCACGACCGCCGCCAGCGCCCGCGGGGGCCCGGCCGGTTGCCGACACAGGTGCCGCGCCGCCTCGGTGGCCGCCACGCTCAATAAGGCCATCGCCGCCAGGAACCAGAAGACGACCATCGAAAGTTTTCCCCGGAAGCCGACGCCGTTCGAGATTCCCGCGTCGCCACCGACCCCCAAGTCATGTTGCCGCCGGGCATCGGGGGGGCGGTGGGCTATGTTGGAGCTGAGGGGATGGTTATAATCGTCGCCGTTCGCCGAGGCGATCTTCCGAGAAGCCACTACCGCGGAGGCCTTGGGTCATGCTGGGATGGACGCTTGGTGCCAAAGATTACCTGGATCGTCTTTGCGAAGAGGTCAACCGCCTCGACCTAGGCCAGCTCGAAGACGTCAGCCGGATCGTGGAAGACGCCTACCACGCCGGCCATTTCGTGTTCATCATCGGCAACGGCGGCTCCGGCGCCAATGCGTCGCACCTCAGCGAAGACCTGGCCAAGGCGACCCTCCGCGACTTCGAGAACCAGAAGCGCCTCAAGGTCCTGAGCCTGACCGACAACACCTCGGGCATCATGGCCTGGGGCAACGACGAGGGATACGAGCGGATCTTCGTCGAGCAACTCAAGAACCTGGCGTCGCCCGGGGACGTCCTCCTGGCGATCTCCGGATCGGGCAACAGCCCGAACATCCTCCGGGCCGTCGAATGGGCCAACGCCAAGGACATGGTCACCGTGGGCATCACCGGCTTCAGCGGCGGTCGCCTGAAGTCGCTGGCCCATCACAACATGCACGCCGGGATCGACGACATGGGGATGGTGGAATCCCTCCACCAGATCGCCTTCCACTGGATCATCGACGACCTGAACCGTCGGTTCGCCGAGGCGGTCCCCGTCACCGCGAAGGTCGGTTGAGGGCATGGCCGACCCGTTGTTCCTCGGGGTCGAGATCGGCGGCACGAAGTTGCAGCTCGGCCTGGGCCGCGGCGGCGGCTCGATCCTCGATCGGGAACGTCGGACCATCCGGCCCGAGGCCGGCGCCGGGGGCATCCTCGACCAGGTCGCCGAGGCGTACGCGGTCCTGGTGGGCCGGCTGGGACCGGAGGGACCCCCTCCCGTCGCCGCCGGGATCGGCTTCGGGGGCCCGGTCGACCCCGAAGCCGGGGTCGCGATCCGCTCGCATCAGGTCGCCGGCTGGGACCATTTCCCGATCGCCGACTGGGCCCGGCGCTCGTTCGCCATCCCCGTCGTGGCCGTCGGCAACGACGCCGAGACGGCGGGCCTCGGCGAGGCCCATCGGGGCGCCGGTCGAGGGCTCTCGCCCCTGTTCTACGTGACGATCGGCAGCGGGATCGGGGGCGGCCTCATCGTCGACGGGCGGATCTACCGGGGGGCCGGGGTCGCCGCGGCGGAGATCGGCCACCTCTGGGTCGACGGGACGCCGACGGGGCCGAGACGGCTCGAAGAGATCGCCTCGGGATGGGCGATCGGGGCCAGGGCCCGGGCCACCTTCGACCAAACCGACAATCCTTCGCCCGCCGAGACCGCCGTCACCGTCGCCGAGGCCGCCGGGCGGGGCGACCCCCGGGCGTTGGCCTTGCTCAAGGAGGCGACCGACGCCCTGGGCGGCGCGTTGGCCCACGTCGCGACGCTCCTTTCCCCCCGGCGGATCATCCTGGGAGGGGGGGTGTCGTTGATGCCCAACTCGTTGTGGCTCGACCCGATCCGTTCCCGGGTCGCCGAGCGGATTTTCCCGCCCCTCCGCGACTCGTACGATCTCGTGTCGGCCGAACTCGGCGAAGAGGTCGTCGTCCACGGGGCCCTGATGCTCGCCCATCGGGCCTGGCGAAAGTCGGTTTTCGGGGACGCCGGCTCGGAAATTTAGGGCGTGTGGACAATAGCTGGGAGGACAGGGCCGGAGTGGGAAGTGGATGGTACTGGTGGCTTGTCCATCAGTCTCCCCGAATATGCCAACTCTAGGCGTCGAGGGCCCGCCGGCGGTCCCGGCCTTCGGCCTCGATCCGGGTCAGCTCCTCGCCATGCTCGTCGGCGCAAGCGACGGCGCGTTGCTCGGCGAGGGCGCCCGTCCCCAAGCGAATCGTGACGACGCGACTATTCAGCCGGTAGCCCTTGTAAAGGTAGTCCCGACTTCCTGACTTCGGAACGGCCATGTTTACGGGATATCGCGGCTGCCCCGCTTCGGCACGACCGCCCCGGAAAGACGAGGTGGCGGCCGGGTGGACACCCCCGGCTCGCCACCCCTGACGCCCCCGCGGCGCGTCGCGGATTGCCACACCTGGCGCCGACGCTCGCCGTTAGGCCCGGTCGCCGCGAGGGCGAGGGAGCCGGCTGGCTCGATCGGCTTCGACGCCGAAGGCCTCGAGGAGGATCAGGGGCCGAAGGTGCCGTGGACGTCGTGGTCCTGGTTGGAGGAATTGCCGGAAATCGTGGAGCCGGTCTCGGTCGAGCCGGGGCCGCTGAGGTAGACACCGCCGCCGATGCCCAAAGATCCGACGGTGCCGCCGAAGGAGGCGCCGCCGACGGCGGTGTTGGCGGTGATCGTGTCGTTGATCGCCTGGAGGATGGTCCCGGCGTCGACGAAGACCCCGCCGCCGAGGCCGTCGCCGCCGGTGCCGCCGAGACCGGACACGGTCGCAAGGCCGCCGGAACCGCCGGCGGCGGTGTTGGCGATGATCGCGTCCGAGGTCAGGATGGTGGTCGACGGGCCCGAGAGTTCGAGGGCCCCGCCCTCGGCCCGGCCGCCGGCGCCACCCTTGCCAAAGTCGATGGCGTTGCCGCCAATGCCGGCGGTGGCGGTGTTGCGGGTCAGCGAGGCATTGGAGAGGGCGAACGTCCCCCCGGAGGAGACGAACTGGATGGCGCCGCCTTGGGCGGCCCCGCCGGCCCCGCCGTTGCCCCCCAGGCCGCTGGCGCCGCCGGCGCCGCCGGTGGCGGAGTCGCGGGTGAAGGCCCCTCCGGAGATGGTCAGCGACAACGTGCTCGGGGCGGAATTCCCGGTGAAGGCGATGCCACCGCCGTAGCCGCCGCCGGCCCCGCCGTCGCCGCCCGTGCCCCCTCGGCCGCCGAGGCCGCCGAGGGCCGCGTCGCGGGTGGAGGTGACGCCGGTCAGGGTCAGGGCGGTATTGTTGGCCGCCAGCGCGATGGCCCCGCCGTTACCGTCGCCGGCGAGCCCGCCGTTGCCGCCCACACCGGCGGCCCCCCCCGCGCCACCCTGGGCCACGTTGCGGGTGAAGGTGGTGCCCACGAGGGTGAGAGGGGCCTGGGTCTCGATGGCGCCGCCCTGCCCGACATTGCCCCGGCCGCCGTCGGCGCCGGCGGGTCCCGCCCCGCCGGCGCCGCCGACGGCGGTGTCGAGGGCGAAGCTGCCGCCGGTGATCGTGGCCGAGGAGGCCGACAGGATCGCCAGGGCACCGCCCAGGCCCGGGCCGCCCACGCCCCCGGCCAGGGCGTCGGACGCCTGGGCGCCCCCGACGCCGCCGAGGGCTTGGTCGGCGACGAACGAGACGCCCGAGGCCGTGAACGCCCCGGACATCGACACGAAGATCGCGCCGCCCAGGCCGGCGCCGCCGGCCGCGGTCGTCGAGAGGCTGGAGCCGCCCGCGCCGCCGGCCCCGCCCTTCGCCGTGCCGTTGAGGAAGCTGATCCCGGGCCCCGAGAGCGACAGCGACGAGCCGGTCGCGACGACGTAGAGGCTCCCGCCCCGGCCCTGGCCCCCGTTGCTGTCCCGGAAGCCCGAGGCCCTGTCGCCGCCGGCGCCGCCGAGGGCCTGATTCGTATCGAAGATGGCGGCGGCGGTGATCGTCACGGCCGTCCCGGCGTTGGAGTAGATGGCGCCGCCGCGGCCGTCGCCGCCCTGCGCGCCCTGGAAGCCGGCGTCGCCGGGCCCGCCGGCGCCGCCCCGGGCGGTGTTGTCCCTGATGGAGGTCGCGCCGAAGCTGAGCGACGCCCCGGCGGTGTTGTAGATCGCGCCGCCGTATCCGTTGCCGCCGTTGCCGCCGCCGGCGGCCCCGTCCGACCCCACCGCCTGGTTGGACTCGATGAACCCGTTGCCGTCGACGATCAGGGTCGACTGCGGCCCGGTGTTGGCCACCGCGCCGCCGCGGCCGGGGTCGGCCGTGCCGGTGCCGAGGGCCTTGTTGCCGACCAGGGTATCGCCCGAGAGCTCCAGCGTGCCCCCCTCGTTGAGGATCGCGCCGCCGAGGTTGGAGAGGCCGCCGGTGAGGGTCAGGCCGCCGATCGTCACTTTCGAGCCGGGTGCATTCACGTCGAAGATCCGGCCCGCGCCTTTGCCGCTGATCGAGACGCCGGAGCCCGCGCCCTGGATGATGAGTCCCTGCGTGACCGACAGCTGGCCGGAGGTCAGCGTGATTGTCCGAGAGTTGATCGCCGGGGCGAAGGTAATCGTCCCGTCCGCGGGCGTGTTGGCGATCGCGTCGCGGAGCGACCCGGGCCCGGAGTCACTGATGTTGGTGACCACCGTGCTGAGCAGGGCCCGCCCCTCGAGCGGGTCGACCCGGGGCCGGAGGCGATTCGACGCCCGGCACCGCGACGCGTTCGACGGCCCCGGGATGCGCGCACCTTTCCATCCGAAATCGATCATGGTTTCTCCCGGTTGTTGGGGGATGGATCTTCCTCGTCGCGGCGCGAGCCGACGCGACCGGGGTCCCACGGCCCGGCGATCCTGGCGGGCCGCCGCCCCTAACCTCCGGGTCACCATCCGTCCCGGGGCCGCGCCGCCCCTTCATCCGGAATTCACCGGCGACGACCCGGCGGCGGCCTGGGCTGCGTGCCCGACCTCCGGGAAGGAGAAGGTCCGAGCGCGATGAGGATCGAGGCCTCCGGATGCGCCAAGAAAACAGCGTGAATTCGTCATGGCGTCCCGGGTCTCCGGACTCTGATCCCGCGGCCCTCGCGTCGGGTCCTCTGGAAGTCCACCTCGGGGGGTGATAGAAGGGGAGCGGCACAACTCCGCGGATTTCGCGGCGCGTTTCGGCCCTTCCCGTGACCAGGAGGATAGGGAGGCATGCCGTGGTCGCCACGATGAATATCGATCCGGAATGGCTGCTCTTCCTCGCCAAGGCGGGCGACGGCGAGGCCCTCGGCCGGCTCGTCGAGCGGCATCGCGCCTATCTACTCTTGCTGGCCCGGATGCAGGTCGGGCGCCGGCTCCGGGGGAAGTTCGATCCGGAAGACTTGATCCAGGAGGCGTCGCTCGCGGCGTATCGCGGGATCATGCGATTCCGGGGCGACTCGGAGGCCGAGTTCCGCTCCTGGCTCCGGCAAATCCTGGCCGGGATCCTGGCCAACCACGTCCGACGATACCGGGGTACCCTCCGACGGGACGATCGCCTCGAGCGCTCGATGGCCGACGATCTGGACCGGTCCTCGCGGGCCATCGACCGGGGACTGGTCGCGGTCCAGAGCACTCCCAGCCAGCACGCCTCGCGGCGCGAGCAGGCCATCCTCCTGGCCGAGGCCCTGGAGAATCTACCCGAAGACTATCGAGAGGTGATCGTCCTCCGGCAGCTCGAGGAATTGAGCTTCGCCGAGGTCGCCGTCCGCATGGGCCGGACCGTGAATAGCGTCAAGAACCTCTGGATCCGGGCGCTGACCCGGATGCGACGCGTGATGGAGGTGGACCCATGACTGAGCCCCGCAACGGCACCGCCAGGCCGCTGGACGCGACCCGCTCCGATCCGACTCCCTCGTCGGAGGACGACCACCGGATCGCCTCGGCGCTCGAGGAATACCTCGGGGAGCTGCGATCGGGGCGGCGGCCCGACCGCGCCAACTTCCTCGCCCGGCACCCCGAGGTCGCCGACAAGCTCGACGGCTGCCTCGACGCCCTCGAGTTCGTCCATTCCGCGGCCTTCGCCGGATCTGCCGAGGATCCGGACTCCTCCGCGGAGTGGTCGCTCCCCGCGGCGACACGCCTGGGCGACTTCCAGATTCTCCGCGAGGTCGGGCGGGGAGCGATGGGGGTCGTTTACGAGGCCGAGCAGGTCTCGCTCGCCCGACGAGTGGCGCTGAAGATCCTCCCGTTCGGCTCGGCCATCGACCCGCGTCGGGTCCGCCGGTTTCAGATCGAGGCGCAGGCCGCGGCGCACCTGCATCACCCGCACATCGTGCCGATCTTCGTCGTCGGCGCCGACCGCGGGACGAACTACTATGCAATGCGGTTCATCCAGGGGCGGACCCTCGCCGACCTCATCCGCGGCATGAGGGACGCATCGCTCGCCGGGGGGGGACCCTCCGCGGCGGATCTCGATTCGACGGTCGATGCCGCCGCGACGCCGGCCCCGATATCGGTCGCCCCGAGGGATCTCCGTTCCAACGTCGGCCGGGCCTACTTCCGCGCGATCGCGCGACTCGGGTTGCAGGCGGCCGAGGCCCTCGATCACGCGCACGGCCTGGGCGTGATCCACCGCGACATCAAGCCGGCCAACTTGATGGTCGACGACCACGGCGAGCTTTGGGTCACCGATTTCGGGCTGGCCAAATTCGAGCAAGCCACCGGCCCGACCCGCTCGGGCGACCTCCTCGGCACCTTCCGCTATATGAGCCCCGAGCAGGCCCGGGCCGGCTGTGGGATCGTCGACCAGCGGACCGACGTCTACTCGCTCGGCGCGACGCTCTACGAGCTCGCCACGCTCCGCCCCGCCTTCGACGGCCTCGATCGCCAGGAGTTGCTCCGGAAGCTCACCCTCGACGAGCCGTCCGCGCCGCGGAGGCTCGAGCCGGCGCTCCCGCGCGACCTCGAGACCATCATCCTCAAGGCGATGGCCAAGGAGCCTTCGGGTCGATATGCAACCGCGAGGGAGCTGGCGGACGACCTGGTCCGATTCCTCGACGATCGGGCGATCCATGCCCGCCGCCCGACGCCGCTCGAGCGCCTCACCCGGCGTGCCCGACGGCATCGGACGGCCGTGGCGTCGGCCGCCGCCACGCTGATCCTGGCTTCGACGGCCGCCGCGGGCCTCCTCTGGGCCGAGAACCGCCGGACCGCCGAGGCCTACGGACAGCTCCGCGTGGTCCGCGAGGCGGATCGCGCGGCCCTCCCTCGGATCTTCGCGACGGCCAACGCCCTGGCCATGCGGGCGATGGAGAAGGTGTCCCTGATCGACCGCGTCGCCAAGGGCAAGGAAGACCCCGAGTTCTACCGCCTCGTGCTCGCCTATTACGAGGCGATCGCGCGGATCGCTCGCGACGACCGCGATCCCCTGATGCGTGAGGTCGCCGCGAAGGCCCACTTCGGAGTCGGAGCGGCGCGAGCCCTGCTCGGGATGCCCGGGGCGGAGGAGGCCTATGCCAAGTCGGTCGAGGTCTACGAGGGCCTGATCCGGGACTATCCCCAAAATCAAGGGCTCCCCATCCATCTCGCCGCCTCGCTCCAGTACCTCGGCGGCCAGATCCTATCGGGCCGGGAGCAGGCCCGGGCGGAGCCGACCTACCGACGACTGCTCGAAGTCGCCCGCGACCTGGTCGCCCACCACCCCGAGTCCCGAGAGTATTGGGATTACCTTTCCACGGAGCTCTCGCGGTGGGCCAGGGTCATGGCGAACGCCGGGCGTCGGGCCGAGGCCGAGGGGATGCTCACCGAGGCGATCGGCTTCGCCCCCGGCCGCGCCGAGGCCAAGGCCACCCTCGCATACCTCCTCGCGAGCCGACCGGACCTCACACCGCACGACCCCGCCCGAGCACTCCGCCTCGCCGAAGACGCCGTCAAGCTGGCTCCGGACTCGGCCGAGTCGTGGAAGGCGCTCGGGATCGCCCACGCTCGCTCGGGCGAATGGCCCTCAGCCGCGGTCGAACTCGAGCGGGCCGACGCCCTCGACAAAGACGGCGACCCCGCCCTCATCTCACTGCTCGCCTTGACCCAAGCCCGCCTCGGCGACCTCAACCGGGCCCGCCGGCTCCTGGATCGGGCAGATGCCCGGATCAAGATGAGCCCTCCGGCCGATCCCGACCTGCCCTACATGCGCTCCGAGGCCGCGGCCGAGCTACCAAATCCCATTCCCATCCCGAGCCCGAAACCACCCGGAACATCTTTGGCCCCGAGAAGGCCCGACGCATGCTCCGCTGTCGGACCCGCGAGGCCCGCGTCCGCCAGTGGGCCGAGGCCATCGAGGCGATGGCCGCGATCACCCACGAGACCGACACCGAGGAAATCTGGGATGAGATCCTCACCAAGCTCGGCGTCGACCCCGCCACCGGCCGGGGCCTCGGCTCGTGAGCCCGCCGCCGGTCTTGCTCGACGCCGGGCCGGTCGGCCTGCCCGCCAAGGCGCCGGGCCGCCAGTTGATCGCCACCAAGGGCTACACCGACGCCGAATTGCCCACCCAGCAGACGATCAACACCCAGATGGACCTATTGGGCTACCGCCTCTCGAAGGTGGCCAAGTGCCGCCCCCAAGAAGGGACGAGCAGACCGACGCCATTTTCGCTCAACTGAAGAAGGTCAACCCCGAGGCGGACCCGGCCGGCGACACCCTGCGGATCTCGATCGACGCCAAGACCACGGTGGATCTCGGGCCGTCCTCACGCCACGGGGCCGAGGCTGGAGCCGGGTGAGATGAAGGCGTTGGAGGCCGAAGTGATCCGCCTGCCCGCGCTTGAGAAGTGGTTCGCGAAGATCCCCCGCAAGCGAGGCCGGCCACGGAAGACATGGCTTCTTTCGCATGCCGGAATCCCGGCCTGAACCTTGGGAGCTTCGTGGGCTTGGTATCGGTCTTGCAAGCGACCTGACGGACCGATGCTCGTTCTTGGGAGAATCGGGGATCGCAAAGTCCTTCGGGATGGATACCATGAGATGAGTGGAAAATTTCCGTCACGGGATACTCGAAGAGATTCTCGGGACTAAAATGGGAGGTACCCTTGAGGGTGAGGGATTGTCGATCGCCCGGAAGGCCGTCGACCGGTCCATCCCTCAACGGTCGGTTCAATCTCGTCGTTCGATTGGCGGTGCTCGGGGTTCGCGACACTTTACAATAGGGGCGCGTCATGCTGACGAAATTGACCGAGATTCAGCTCTGGCAGCGAAATCTGGCGTCCCTCGTCCGATCGGGCCTGTTCCAGCGAGCCGACACGGGTCAGTTGCATGGCCTTTATACGGTGATTGGCGTTTATCCCGACGGGTCACACTCGGCCCCCCTGGCCAAATACGCCGATGGCCGTCGCGCCTCGGACGCGGCGAACCTGGCGAACACCCTGGCCGAGACCGGCTCGCCGATCGAAGCCAATTGACGATCCTCGCCCCTCCCGACAACGACATGGCCGATGGCGACGGGATTCGACC